>Ga0194132_10001022_pt1 | contig 56653 bp, 54 predicted proteins | sample TA2KigOf80mmetaG_FD_148612 | JGI IMG/M metagenome (GOLD analysis project Ga0194132, IMG submission 148612) | Freshwater microbial communities from Lake Tanganyika, Tanzania - TA2015054 Kigoma Offshore 80m | ecosystem: Environmental > Aquatic > Freshwater > Lake | place: Tanzania: Lake... | reverse complement strand
CCGCCTCGCGAACTGCGTTCGCGAGGCGACTTCTCCCGCTCGTCGCGTGGCGACTCGCGGGAGAGGTGGAGCGTTCCCGAGCTCTCCCGATGGTCGCGTGGCGACTCGCGGGAGAGGTGGAGCGTTCCCGAGCTCTCCCGATGGTCGCCTGGCGACTCGCGGGAGAGGTGGAGCGATCGGGCACTCTCCCGCGAGCGCAGCGACGCGGGGGAGTCGGGCTTGTCGCGAAGCGGCAAGCCCGGTGGGGGTGGATCGCAGCACGACGCGCGGGGTCCGGCGTCATCGCGACAGGTGCGTCCTGCGACGATCGTCGCGAGTCGGACCACCCTCACCCGCCTCGCGAACTGCGTTCGCGAGGCGACTTCTCCCGCTCGTCGCGTGGCGACTCGCGGGAGAGGTGGAGCGTTCCCGAGCTCTCCCGATGGTCGCGTGGCGACTCGCGGGAGAGGTGGAGCGTTCCCGAGCTCTCCCGATGGTCGCCTGGCGACTCGCGGGAGAGGTGGAGCGATCGGGCACTCTCCCGCGAGCGCAGCGACGCGGGGGAGTCGGGCTTGTCGCGAAGCGGCAAGCCCGGTGGGGGTGGATCGCAGCACGACGCGCGGGGTCCGGCGTCATCGCGACAGGTGCGTCCTGCGACGATCGTCGCGAGTCGGACCACCCTCACCCGCCTCGCGAACTGCGTTCGCGAGGCGACCTCTCCCGCTCGTCGCGTGGCGACTCGCGGGAGAGGTGGAGCGATCGGGCACTCTCCCGCGAGCGCAGCGACGCGGGGGAGTCGGGCTTGTCGCGAAGCGGCAAGCCCGGTGGGGCGCGGTCCGGAGCACGACGAGCGGGGTCCGGCGTCATCGCGACAGGTGCGTCCTGCGACGATCGTCGCGAGTCGGACCACCCTCACCCGCCTCGCGAACTGCGTTCGCGAGGCGACCTCTCCCGCTCGTCGCGTGGCGACTCGCGGGAGAGGTGGAGCGATCCCGAGCTCTCCCGATGGTCGCGTGGCGACTCGCGGGAGAGGGAGGAAGTCCTCCGCGGTCTCCGCGCGGCGGCCGACCTCAGCGGGTCTGCGCCGCCTCGCCGCGGATCGCCGCCTCGTCGATCCCGAGGTACTCGTGCATGTGGCGGTCGTAGGTGACCGCGTCGTGCTCGCGGGAGAGGTCGAGGCGCAACTCGTTGATCACCTTGGTGCCTTGGCGGATCCACTCCTGCCAGGTCTCCTCGGAGATGTTCGCGTGGATCCATGCGCCGATGGGACCCTTGAAGGGTGGCTTCGCCATCTGGTGCCCGGGGCGACCGGTTCGCTGGCAGAGGAAGGTGCCCGACTCGCGGAGCTTCGCGGCGGCGGACTCGACCTCCGCGGAGAGCCGCGGCGGCTCGCGACCGATCGAGCGGAGGAGCTTCGCCATCGACTCCTGCGGCATGCGGTCGCCCTTGCCCGCGGCGACCTCGTAGCCCTTCGAGAGGACCTCGACCGCCTTGTCCGCCCAGCCCGCGTCGATCATCGCCTGCCCCGCGAGCTGGTACGCCTTGCTCATCCCGGGCGCCAGCCGCACGCACGTCTCGAACGAGCGCGCGGCGTCCACCGGCCGACCTGCCTGCAGCAGGGCGTTCCCGAGGGAGAAGTGCGCCATCTCGTTGTCGGGGTCCGCGGACGCCATGCGCTCGAACTGGGCGATGCGTCGGTCAAGGTCGGTGGGCGTGGTGCTCACGAGGGCTCCTTCGATCGCGCGACGGACGGGAGCTTGAGGGAGGCGAGGCTCGAGCGGACGGACCGCTCGCCCGCTCCCGGTTTGACGCCCTCGCGCGGGGGTCGATGATAGAGGCGGCGACGTGCGGTCGCCGACGCGACTCGATCCATGGGACTCCTCTCGACTTCCCTCGCGGGCGTGGAGCTCGCGAACCCGGTGATCCTCGCCGCGGGGACCTGCGGCTACGGGCCGGAGGTCTCGGACTTCATGGATCCGCGGGGGATCGGCGCGGTCACCACGAAGTCGATCACCCCCGAGTCGCGGGAGGGGCATCCGCCGTGGCGGGTGATCGACGTGCCGGGGGGCATGATGAACGCGATCGGGCTCGCGAACGTCGGGCTCGAGCGGTTCCTCGCCGAGAAGGTCTCCGCGATCGCGTCGCTGCGGACGGTCGCGATCGGCTCCATCGCGGGGCACTCGGTCGCCGACTACGTCGCGGTCGCGCGGGCGTTCGACGAGGTCGCGGCGCTGCCGATCGTCGAGCTCAACGTCTCCTGCCCGAACACCGCCGATGGTCGGCAGTTCGGGCATGACCCGCAGGCGCTCCGCACGGTGCTCCGCGAGGTGCGGGCGGTGCTGGGGCGCACGCGGCTCGTCGTGAAGATGGCGCCGGATGCGCCGGATCCGATCGCGATCGCTGCAGCGGCGGTCGAGGCGGGCGCGGATGGACTCACGATCGCGAACACCTATCCCGCGATGTCGATCGACGTCGACTCGCGGAAGCCGCGGCTCTCCGCGGGGAGGGGCGGTCTGAGCGGACCCGCGGTGCATCCGCTCGCGGTGCGGCTCGTCTTTGCGATCCATCGCGCCGTCGCGGGTCCGGCGAAGGTGCCGATCATCGGACTTGGCGGCGTCCTGCACTGGCGCGACGCGGCGGAGTTCATCCTCGCGGGCGCGACCGCGGTCGGCGTGGGCACGGCGCTCTTCGTCGATCCGCGCATTCCCGCCCGCGTGGTGCGCGGCTTGGAGCGCTGGACCGCCGCGCAGGGCGCGGGGAACATCGGCGAGCTCGTGGGTCGGGTCGAGGCATGATCCGCCGCGAGGACCGCGACCGCTTCGATCGGCTGCTCGAGAGGGTGATCGAGGAGCTGCCGCCCTCGATCCGCGGGCTGCTCGACGAGGCGCCGGTCTACGTCGAGGACGTGCCGCCCGAGTCGGTCATGAAGGAGTTCGGCGTCGAGGACCCCGCGGACCTCTGCGGTCTGCACTCGGGGGTGCCGCTCACCGAGCGGAGCGTGAGCGATCCGGGCGGGCACCTCGAGACGATCTCGCTCTTCCGGCTCGGGATCATCGAGGCGGCGGGAGGCTGGCGACGCTGGAAGGACGAGACGGGGGAGGTCTGGGGCGGCATCGACCGCGTCCGCGAGGAGATCCGGGTGACCCTCCTCCATGAAATCGGGCACCACTTCGGGCTCGACGAGGATGACCTCGACCGGCTCGGCTACGGCTGATCGGTCCGGAAACCCCTCGCGGAGGTCGCGGCCGGGGCACATCGCGTCGCGCCGACCCGACTCCCCGCCGGATCGGCGATCTCGACCACCTCGTGACCCCGTCCGTGGGGCATCCTGACTCCGGAAGGGCGTTCTGGCGAAGGCACTGGTTCTTCGTTCGGCCGTCGGACCGAGGGAGGCACCAAGGGAGGCACGAAGTGAGCCATCAAGTGAGCCATCAAGTGAGCCATCAATTGAGCCATCAAGGGAGCCTTCCTCCGCGGGCGATCTCGCCCATGCCGATGACGACCGAGGAACGTTGTTCGGGCGAGGCTCGCGTTGCACGCCTCCTCGCCGCTCCCCGGCGTCGCCGTGCCGACTCCGGCGACCTGCTCCGGCCGTCCTGACCTGACCGCCCTGCTCTGACTAGGATCGACCCTATGACTCCCAACGCCCTGCACGCCGCCCCTGCCGCCGCACCCGCCACCGCCGAGACCTTCACGCCGGAGGATCGCGCGAAGCTCATCGCCGACGTCGAGGCGTACTGCGAGGAACTCCGTCCGATCGAGGAGATCAAGTACCTCGAGCGCGAGTTCAACCCGGCGATCGCGTCGCTCGCGAAGAAGCACGGGATCTGCGGCATGCCGGTGCCGAAGCGCTACGGTGGTCGCGGCTCCGACAGCCTGACCTACGCCCGGATGCTCGCCCGCATCAACCGCGAGGGCTCCGGTCCCCGCACCTTCTTCAGCGGTCAGTCCTCGATCGGTCAGTACCCGATCCTCAAGTACGGCAGCGAGGACCAGAAGCTCCGCTACCTGCCGAAGTCCTGTTCCGGCGACCTGATCCTCGCGTTCGGTCTCACCGAGCCGGAGGCGGGCTCGAATCCCCTCGAGGGCAGCACGACCTACCGCCGTCAGGGCGACAAGCTCATCCTCAACGGCGTCAAGTACCTCATCTCGAACGGCTCGATCGCCGACGCGGTGATCGTCTTCGCCTTCCCCGAGGGCGCGACCGGCGATGACCGCCGGATGAGCGCGATCATCGTGGACACCGCGGGCGCGACCTTCGAGAAGGAGCAGCTCCACTCGAAGCCCGGCATGTACACCTGCGACACCGCGATGTTCCAGATGAACGAGCATCCGGTCCGCGGCGACAACATGCTCGGCAAGGAGGGCGAGGGCTTCCGGATCGCGATGCACACCCTCGTCTCGGGTCGCCTCTCGGTCGCCTCGGGATGCCTCGGCTCGATCGAGGACTGCCTGAGCGAGTGCATCGAGTGGGCGAAGACCCGCCACCAGCACGGCAAGGAGATCGGTCGCCACCAGCTCGTGCAGGACCACCTCGCGAAGATCGAGATGGCTCGCGCGACCAGCGAGGCGATGATCGAGCGGGCGGCGCTCGCCAAGCAGGCGTCCGACGACCGCCCCGGCGACAAGACGCTCCTCGCGGACGCCGACTACAAGGTCGCGCAGGCGAAGTTCTTCGCGAGCAACGCGGCGTGGGAGGCGGCGGACCACGCGGTGCAGATCTTCGGCGGTCGAGGGTGGAGCGAGCTCTACCGTCCGTTCCGCCACCTGCAGGACGTCCGCGTCTGCCGCATCTACGAGGGCACCGACGAGGTGATGAAGCTCAAGATGGGCGCCAAGCTCCTCGGCAAGGAGTTCGAGGCGTTCAAGTAAGCCGTCGCGGACGGGCAGGATCGATCCATCACGCGGGGTCCGCAGCCGTGCGGACCCCGCGCGTGCTTTGGGGTGGCGTGCGTTCGCACGGGGGGAACTCTCGCATTCGTCTCGAGTGAGGCCACCCTCACCCGGTTCGCGACCGACGGTCGCGAACCGACCTCTCCCGCTCTTCGCGGAGCTCCGGGCGGGAGAGGTGGGAGAGTCGGCCCGGCACGCTCCCGCTCGTCGCGGAGCTCCTGGCGGAGTAGGCGGATCGCTCGGTCACTCTCCCGCGAGCGGAGCGACGCGGGGGAGTCGGGCTTCGAGCGCAGCGAGAAGCCCGGTGGGGGCGGTCCGCAGCACGACGAGGAGGGACCGGCGTCGTCGCGATGCGTGCGCCCCGCGACGATCGTCTCGAGTCATGCCACCCTCACCCGGTTCGCGACCGACGGTCGCGAACCGACCTCTCCCGCTCGTCGCGGAGCTCCTCGCGGGAGAGGTGGGAGAGTCGGCTCGACACGCTCCCGCTCGTCGCGGAGCTCCTGGCGGAGTAGGCGGATCGCTCGGTCACTCTCCCGCGAGCGGAGCGACGCGGGGGAGTCGGGCTTCGAGCGCAGCGAGAAGCCCGGTGGGGGCGGTCCGCAGCACGACGAGGAGGGACCGGCGTCGTCGCGATGCGTGCGCCCCGCGACGATCGTCTCGAGTCATGCCACCCTCACCCGGTTCGCGACCGACGGTCGCGAACCGACCTCTCCCGCTCGTCGCGGAGCTCCTCGCGGGAGAGTCGTCAGGCGATCAGCCCGCGCCGAGCGTCTTCCGCACCGCGTTCCAGCCGTCCTCGAGGACCTTGTTCGCGGCGGCTTGAATGAGCGACGCGCCGATCGCGGAGACAAGACCCTTCCGCTCGACGACCCGCGCCTCCCACGACGCCTTGGTGCCGGTGCCCGCGGGCTCGAGGGTGATGGCGCTCTCGATCGTCATCGAGAGACCGATCCCCTCGCTCTTCGCGGTCTGCACGAGCTTGCGTCCCGGCTCGACCTCGTCGATCGTCATGGTCACCCGCAGCGTCCCGCGGATGAAGGAGAAGCCCGGCCGCACCACCAGCTTCAGCGTCCGCGCATCGACCCGCTCGACGCTCGTCACGTCCCCCATGTTCCGCGCGACGCCCTCGAGCCCGACGAGGGCATCGCGGACCGCCGGGGGCGGGAAGGGGAGGGTGGTGTCGCCGAGGAAGGGAGGAATCGCGGCCATGAAGAATCTCCGATGAAAGCTCCGGTCGAGTCTCCGACCAAGTCTTCATTCGAGTCTCGGGTTGAGTCTCCGGTCGAAGCTCCGGTCGAGTCTCGGGTCGAACCTCTGGTCAAGTCTGGTGAGGAGGCGTCCTCGCGCGGACGGGTTGGATCGACGGCGGGACCGGATGAAGTCGTCGGCGGCGCCCGCGTCGCTCTCGCGGTCACTCGCCGACGGCGACCTGGGCGTCCTCGTCGATGTAGAGGATCCTCGCGCACGCCTTGCACTGGACGAGCGACTCCCCGGTCCCCGAGAGCTTCGAGAAGGACTCCTTGGGGATCTCGAGGTTGCACGCGCCGCAGGCGTACTCGCGGTGCCGGCGGCTCACCTCGATGACCGGCGCCATCGCCTCGCCCTCGGTCTCCTTGGCGACGCGCTCGAAGGTCTTGCGGGCGTCCGCGGGCACGGCGCGGGCGGCGATCTCCCGCTCCGTCTCGAGCTCGGAGAGCCGGGTGCTCACGTCGGCGACCCGCTGGTCGAGCTCCGACTTCGCGCGGTCGCGGAGGGTGGTGCGCTCGTCGATCGAGCCCTGCAGGGTGGCGAGCTGGGTCCGGAGCGCCTCGACGCGGTCCATGTGTCCGATCGCGGTGGCGTCAAGCTCGTCGCGCTTCGCCTGCAGCGACTTCATGTCCGCGAGGATCGCCTGGTACTGGCGGTCGTTCTTCGAGGAGTTGAGGTCGGTGCGGAGCTTCTCGATGCGCTCGGCGTGACTCTTCCCCTCGGTCTCGAGGTTGGCGGTGGTCGCCTCGAGCTGCCGCATCTGGCGGCGGAGCTCCTCGCCCTGCTGGAGGAGCTCGTTCAAGGTCCGTTGCTGTGCGTCGAGGAACCGCTGCGCCGAATCGAGCCGCTGCCTGAGACCGGTCACTTGGGTGTTCACCCGGTGGAGGGTCAGAAGCTGCCTCATCAGGCTCATGGGCGGATCCGGTGGGGGCGGGGTCTTCGGCGGAAACGACGCGAACCGCCGATCGTACCGCGAGCCCGCCTGCGGCGGGAGGTCCGAGTCCGGAGGATTCACGCGAGACTTGTCCGGCGTCGGCGCCTGCTCAGCCTGCGGAGACCGCCGCGAGAAGGACGAGCGGCAGGATCACCCCGGCGGGGAGCAGAGAGTCCATCACGTCGAAGACGCCGCCGAGCCCCGGCAGGGTGTTCCCGGAGTCCTTCGCCCCGGCGGCGCGCTTGAGGAGGCTCTCGGCGAGGTCGCCCGCCTGACCCGCGACCGCAAGCACCGCGCCGAGCGCGATCCCGAGGGCAGGAGCGACGCGGTCGGCGGGGTTCGGCGCTCCCGCGGACCACGACGCCCAGATCCACCCGACGAGCATCGCGAGGAGGATGCCGCCCGCGGTGCCCTCCCAGGTCTTGCCCGGACTGAGCCACGGGATCAACTTGCGACGCCCGAGGGTGATGCCGGTGAAGTACGCCCCGATGTCCGAGCTCTTCACGAGGAGGACCGCGCCGCCAAGGATCCACGCGGAGTGACCTTGGCGAAGAAGAAGCCATCCGCCGAGGCATCCGCCCGCGTAGACCGCCGCGAGCACCGTGCCGCCGACCGACTGCACCGCGGGGAGGAACGCGCCCGGTCGTGCCGAGGCGAGGAGCGCGGCGAGTCCGACCGCGATCGCCGCGGCGATCGGGAGGAGCGCGGGCGCCGCGCCGGCGCCGGCGGTGCCGGCGAGGAGGACTGCCGCCGCGAGGAGCGGGACGCCGACGGCGACGATCGACGCCGGCACCACGCTGCCGCAGGCGCGAAGCAGGCGACCGATCTCGAGCCCAAGCAGCGGCGCGACGAGGAGCAGCGTGAAGGCGACGATCACCGCGCCGCGCGGCGGCGTCGCGCCCGCGCCGAAGGCGCGCTGCCATGCCTCGATCGAGACGAACGCGCCGCCGACGCGACCATCGAGCCAGGTCACGCCCACGAGGAGGGCGATGAGGAGCGAGCCGGTCAGCAGTCGATGCTTCAGCACGCGATCGATCCGGGCGGGGCTCAGTAGGTGGGCACCGAGCGGTCGACGAGGAGCGACCACTGGTGGATCCCGCCCGCCATCGAGCGGGCGTTGGGAAGTCCACGGGCGTGGAGCTCGCAGACCATCCGGAGGCTGCGCATGCCGTGGTGGCAGTGGACCACGACCGGCGGCATCGCGGGAACCTCGCCATGCTCCTCGAGGAGCTCCGCGACGAGTTCCGCCGCCGCCGACATCGGGACGTGGACGCTGCCGGCGATCGAGGCGATCCGTCGCTCCTCCTCGGTGCGGCAGTCGACGAGGATCAATGGCTCGCGTTCGGCGATCGCCCGGGCGACCTGCACCGCGGAGACCTCGAGTCCGGCGCGGGGCGGCGGCGGGCCGGGAGTGCCGTCGCGCGAGCCGTGCATCATGGCGCCGCGTCGTCCGACGCGGGCGGCTCGGCGCCGGTCGGCTCGCGCACGATCGCCGCCGCGGACGCTCCAGCGGTCGACGGTGCCGCGGTGACCGAGTACGCCGGACGAGGTCCGATGACCCTCGCCCACGGCGGTCGCACGACGAGCCCGTAGGGCGACTCGATCAGGCTCCAGGCGCTTCGGAAGGGATCCGCGACCCCTTCGAGCGCGACGCGACCGCCATCCTCGGAGACCGAGACCGCGGAGCCGGCGGTCGGCATCGCGTCGCTCGGGGCACTCCGACCCGGCATCACGACGACCTCGAACGCGGGGGTCGGGTTCGTCTCGACCTGCCCTCGCGGCGCGGCGATCTCGACGACGGTCCACTGCGAGCGATCGACGACGCTCGGTCGCCACGACGCATCGACCTCGGGCGGCGCGGTCTCGGCGGTCGGGGGCACCGTCGGGGAGAGATCCGGAAGCGATGCGCCCATGGGTCCCTCCGCCTCGTTGAGGCGACCCGTGCAGGCGACGAGCAGGGACGTCGCAAGCGCCGGGACGAGGGCGTTCGATCGGGGCGAGAGCATCGTGGCGGATGGTAGCGTCGGCGACGCGGTCGCTGCCGCGGGTCGCGCGCCTCACGCCTCGCGTCTCACGCCGAGGATCTTCGCCGGGACTTCACGCCGCGCCGGGTCGTCGCGGCGGTCGCGATCCAGCCCTCCTCGCGGAGTGCCTTGATCGCCGCGGCGACGCTTGCGGGGGCGTGCCCTTGCCGCGCGAGCGCCCGCCGCAGGGCGGGCTCCCCGCGGGGCGAGTCCGCGAGGAGTTCAAGCGCGTCGGATCGCGCCTGCCGCACCGCGCCTGACTGCTCGATCCGTCGCTTGAGGACCGCCGACCACGCGACCCCCGCGCGGACGCCGAGCTCGTCGAGGTCGAGGATCGCCGCCCGCAGGACGACGCGACCGCCGACGAGCACCGTCGCCTCGGCGGGATCCTGCGGATCGATCGCCACCGCCTGCACGCGCGAGGCGATCGAGTTCCTGGCGCGAGCGAGCGTCGTCGTCCTCGTTGCCGTCTTCGAGCTCGACTTCGACGTCGGCTTCGACTTCGCGGGCGCGGAGCGCTTCGAGCGGATCATGCCGGCATCGCCGCGAGGGCGCCGGCGATCTCGTTCGCCGCCTTCTCGTCGCCGCTTGCCCTCGCCGCGGCGAGCCCGAGCTCGAGCTCGCGGCGGGCGTCGGCGGCGCGACCGAGCCGCTCGAGGAGGCGGGCCTTGTGGAAGCGGGCGTAGGCGTGGCGGGGGTCGGCGGCGATGGTGCGGTCGAACCAGTCGATCGCCTCGGCGTGGCGGTCGAGCCTCGTGCACTCCTGGGCGATCGCGTAGAGGCAGAAGGAGTCCCCGGGCTCGGCGTCGAGCATCGCGCGAAGCTTAAGGAGGCGGGGGGAGTCCGGCATCGCCGCAGTGTACGGGTGGACTCGGGCTCCTCTCGTGCTCGCCGACCGCCTCGCCCTCGTCGTCCATCGCGGGCTACCCTGCGGCGATGCGAAGCGTCCCCCGATGCACCGCGTTCGCCCGGCTCCCGCTCGTCCTGCTTCCGGCGGTTCTTCTCCTCGGCGGCTGCTTCACGCCGCCGAAGCCGCGCGACCTCGGTCCGCCGCCCAAGCCGAGGGCGAGGCTCCTCGACCGCACCGGCGGCACGCACCACGTCTCGATCGTGCACGGCGACGTGTGGTACTGCGGGTTCGGCTCGTCGCTGCTGGTCCTCGACGCCGCGACCGGGCGCCTTCGGCGGACGCTTGAGCTCCGCGAGGATGGCGAGGGAGGACCGCTCTGCGACCTCGTGATCCTCGAGGACGACCGGATGCTCGCGGTGCTCGAGGACACCGCGGTCTTCGAGATCTCGCTGCTCGATCCGCTTCGACCGGAGGTCGAGCTCGAGACGACCGCGAAGGACCTCGGGATCGCCCCCCGCTCGGTCCGGGAGGTGGACGGCACGATCTTCGTGAGCGGGCTCGGCGGCGTGGTGCCGCTGGCGGCGCCGGGCTCGCCGCGCCTCGTCGCGTCGCTCGCCGAGGCGGGCGCGAAGGTCTCCTCGCCGGTGGTGCCGACCGCGGAAGGTCCGGCGGCGGCGACCGGTCGTCGCGTGCATCGGATCGAGGGCGAGAAGTACCTCGGCGCCGCGACCTGGCTCGAGGCGCTCCCGGAGGGCGTGGGGCCCGAGGGCGGGCTCGCCTTCGTCCTGCAGGATCGCGAGGTCGCGGAGGTCGGGATCATGGGTCGCGACCTGCGGGTCATCGCGATGGCGGCGGTGCCGGGCAAGGTCTCGCGGATCCGCGTCCTCGACGGCGTGCTGTGGGCGGTCGACGAGGTCGCGATCACCGGCTACCCGATCAAGGACGGCGAGCTCGGCGACCCGGAGATCATCCGGATCCTCGGCGCGCTCGACATCGCCTCGGTCGACGGCAACGTCTTCGCGGTCGCCGGTCGCTTCGGTCGCGGGCTCTATCGGCTGCGGGGCACGCCCGGCACGCTGGGCGACGAGTTCTTCGCGGTGACCCGCGAGCCGTCGGAGCTCGTCTACGCGGTGCACGACGGGAAGCTCGTCGTCGCCGGGCACGACGAGGAGGCGTGGGTCTACGACCCGCTGCGCGGCGCGCAGCGGACGGGGAAGCCCGAGGCGCAGTCGGCGACGCCCGAGCGCGAGGCGGTGGCGATCTGGGGCTCGGCGACGATCGACCAGGACGAGCAGGGGATCACCGTGAACGTCGCCGGTCTGCCGCCCTTCGAGTGGGCGCCGGAGCCGCAGGGCACGGTGTGGACGCTGCTCTCGGTGGGATCGAGCCTCTGGGTCGGGCACGACCGCGGGCTCGAGCTCTTCCGCTTCGAGCCGCCGACGAAGGAGGAGCCCGAGCCGCGGTTCGGGCGGGTCGGCGGACTCCTCCTCGATGGGCCGGTGAAGTACCTCTTCCCGCAGCGGGTCGGCACCCGCGTCACCTTCGTCAGCGTGGACGGAGGCTTCGGCGTGGTGGACGACAAGTAGCGTTGCCGGCGAGGGACTGTCGGAGTGCCGACGATCAGCCGCGGGTCGAGCGGCGCCGGGAGCTCGTCGCGGACCCGGATCGGGCGGGCGACGCCTGTCGCCGAGGCGGGGTCGCCGGACTCGCCGGGATCGCCTGGATCTTGGCCGCGCGAGCCCCCTCGCGGCAGAAGCGGCGACAGATCGCGTCCTCGGCGCAGGAGCCGCCGCGCGCCTTGCAGGCGCGTCGACCGTGGAAGATGAGGAGGTGGCTGAGGTCGGTCCAGGTCTCCCGCGGGAAGAGCGCCATCAAGTCGCGCTCGATCTTCGCGGGGTCGTCGTGGCGGGTGAGCCCGAAGCGCTTGGCGAGCCGGGCGACGTGGGTGTCCACCACGACGCCCTCGTTGATCCCGAAGGCGTTCCCGAGGACGACGTTCGCGGTCTTCCGCGCGACCCCGCGGAGGGTGAGGAGCTCCTCCATCGTCCGCGGGACCTCGCCGCCGAAGCGATCGCAGATCGCCTGCATGCTCTCGGCGATCGCCCGCGACTTGTTGCGGAAGAAGTTGAGCGTCCGGACGTGAGGCTCGATGCCCGCGGGTCCCGCCGCCGCGAGCGCGGCCGGGGTCGGCAGCGCCCGGAAGAGTCCCGGCGTCGCCTTGTTGACGCCCACGTCGGTCGACTGCGCGGAGAGGATCGTCGCGACGAGGAGCTCGTGCGGCGTGGTCCAGTGGAGCTCGCACCTCGCGTCGGGGTGACGCGCCCGCAGCGCCGCGAGGATCTCCGCGGCGCGAGCCCGCTTCGCGTCCGACTTCCGCGGCAGGGGCGTCTCCTTCATCGCGTCGCCCGGGGAGGGAGAAGGAGAAGGAGGAGGAACGCCGCGGCGACCGCGAGGAGGCGGAGACCGTAGGTGCGGTCGGCGAGGGCATGGAGCGAGTCGAACGCCCGGCGAGCCCTCTCGGCATCCTCGAGCCTCGCGGTCATCGCAAGCTCCCGGTGCTCCGCGAGCGCCGCCTGCATCGGAGGCGCGATCGCGACCTCGTGCGCCGCGACGAGCGATGCCGCCGCGAGGACGCAGAGCAGCAGGACGGTCGAGGTCGGTCCGCCCGCCGCGCCCCGGCGGCGCCAGGCGAGGATCGTGGCGAGGAGCATCGCCACTCCCGCGAGGATCGCCTGCGCCAGGTCGGTGATCGCGAAGACGCGGTCCATCACGAACCCCGCGACCATCCGCCCCGCCGCCGCCGGATCGCCCGCCGCGAGCGCCTCGAGTCCCGGCACGGTCGCTCCCCGCTCGGCGAGCACCGGGAATGCCGAGATCGCCGCGACCGCCACGCTGATCCCGCACGCAAGCCAGAGCATCAGCGCCACCGCGAGCGTCGCGGCGAGCAGGCGGTCGGATCGTTCGCCGTCGGGCAGGTGCGCCACGACCTCATGCTACGAGTTCGCTTCACCCCTTACACTCGCCCTCGATGCTCGGACCGCATGAGGGATCAAGCCTCGCCGCTTCCTTCGACTCGCTCGGGCTTCCGCCGCGCGAGGCGCTCGAGGCGATCGCGGCGCGGAGCGTGCGCGGGGTCCAGTGGTCGGCGACGATGCCCGGCGTGCGCCCGCGGGAGCTCGACGCGAGCGCCCGGCGGGACCTGAGGGCATCGCTGCGGCGGCTCGGGCTCGTCCTCGTCGGGATCGACCTCTTCATTCCTCCGGAGCACTTCCGTGACGCGACCCGCGTGGATCGGGCGGTCGCGGCGGTCGAGGAGGCGGTGCGGTTCGCCGCGGACTTCGCCCGCGTCCCGGTGAGCCTGCGTCTTCCGCGCGAGGCGCCGGAGGCGGTCGCGCCGCTCCTGGCGATCGCCGAGCGGGCGGGGGTGTGCCTTGCGGATCACGAGCTGCCCCTCGGCGCCGCCGGCGACTCGGCGATGCTCGGCGTGGGGCTCGATCCGGTGGCGCTCCTCGCGGCGGGGCTTGATCCCGCCGCGGCGATGCTCGAGCAGGGTGCGAAGGTCGCGGTCGCGCGGCTCGCCGACCTCGGTCGCGACGGGGTGCGCCTCGCGCCTCGCTCGAGCGGCGGAGACGGTCGTCTCGACCTTCGTCGCTTTCGGGTGGCGATCGAGGTCGCCGGGAAGGGACCGGCGGTCGTCATCGACCCGAGGCAGTGGCGCGATCCCCTCGATGGGATCGTCGAGACGGTCGCGGCGTGGCAGGCGGCGGGCGTTCCGGAGGACGCGTCCTCCGGGAGGACCCCGCGATGAGCGATCGTGACGGGGCGCCGCGGATCGTGGGGCACGGGATCGACCTCGTCGAGGATTACCGCATCGCCCGCATGGTCGAGGAGCATGGCGATCGCTTCCTCGAGCGCATCTTCACGCCGGGGGAGCGGTCGGACGCAGGCGGTGCCGGACGAGTCGAGCGGCTCGCGGCGCGGTTCGCCGCGAAGGAGGCGGTGCTCAAGGCGCTTGGCACCGGGTGGCGCGGAGGCATCGCGTGGACCGACGTCGAGGTCGTGCGCGAGGCGTCCGGACGACCGACCGTCCGGCTCGGGGGAGAGGCGAGGATGATCGCCGCGCGCCTCGGGATCGACTCGTGGCACCTCTCGCTCTCGCACAGCGGCGGCTTCTCGATCGCGAGCGCCATCGCGTGGGGGAACTCGGGGGGGCTCGCCGATAGAGCCCAAGTCGCCGGTCATTGATCGGTTCCCCTCCCGCACGCGTCAGGCTATCTTCCACCCCATGCCAGGACGGCAGCACTCGCTCGCCCGCGGACGGCGGATCAGGACGATCGGTCGCGCCCTCGACGTCCTCATTCATGGCGCGTGGTTCGGGGGCGCGACGCTGCTCGCCCGGGGCATCGCCCACGGATGGGACGCGATCGCGGAGCCCCGAGGTCTCGCGGTCGTCCTCGGCGCGGCGGTGCTTGGTCCGGTCGTCCTCGCGATCCTTCGATCGGTCGCGGGTTCCGACGATCGACGCGACGTCCGGCTTCTCGCGCCCTCGATCGTGACCTCCCTGCTCGTGGCGGCGATGGCGCTCCTCGCCGGCGAGCGGGGACCGACCGTGGGGCTCTACGCGATCGCCGGGCTTCTCGCGGCGTGGGGAAGCCTCGCCGAGCGGTTGATCGCCGCCCGTTCGGGCGGCGAGGTCGCCTCGCAGGTCGTGGCGCCGCCCGCGGAGCCGGCGTCGGGGGCTCCGCTGAGGGAGGAGGAGTTCGCGGAGCTCCTCGGGCGCCCTCGCCTGCCGGTGCGCCCGCACCTCGCCGGCCGCTGCGTCGCGGGGCGGTGCGTGCTGATCACCGGCGCCGGCGGCAGCATCGGCAGCGAGCTCTGCCGGCAGGTGGCGCGGCTTCGACCATCGCGGCTCGTCCTGCTCGAGCACTCCGAGTTTGCGCTCTATCAGATCGAGCAGGAGCTCGCGGAGCTCGCCCGGCGCGATCCCCTCGTCGCCAAGGTGCCGATCCACGCCGTCCTCGGCAGCGTCGCGAGCGGCGTCCTCGTCGAGGAGCTGATGCGCTCGCACCGCGTGCAGACGGTCTACCACGCGGCGGCGTGCAAGCACGTCGGGCTCGTCGAGAGCAACGAGGTCACCGGCGTCGCCGTCAACGTGTTCGGAACGCAGACCCTCGCCCGCGCCGCGATCAAGTCGAGGGTGGAGACCTTCGTCCTCGTCAGCACGGACAAGGCGGTGCGACCCTCGAGCGTCATGGGCGCGAGCAAGCGGCTTGCCGAGCTCGTCCTGCAGGACCTCGCCTCCGGATCGTGGACCGGCGTCGTCGAGAGCCGACCGAGCCGCAGCCGCCGCGAGTCGCCGCTTGGCTGTCCCACGCGGTTCGTCATCGTGCGATTCGGCAACGTGCTCGGCTCGAGCGGGAGCGTGGTCCCGAAGTTCCTGCGGCAGATCGACCTCGGCGGGCCCGTCACGGTGACCCATCCCGACGCGACCCGCTTCTTCATCACGCTCTCGGAGTCGGTGGAGCTCTTGATCCAGGCGGGAAGCCTTGGTCGTGGCGGCGACGTGCTGCTCCTCGACATGGGCGCGCCGGTGCGGATCATCGACCTGGCTCGGCACCTCGCCCGGCGACGCGGCAAGGTCCTGCGCGAGTCGGAGCGCGGCGCGGGCGACGTGCCGGTCGAGTTCTGCGGGCTGATGCCGGGGGAGAAGCTGCACGAGGAGCTGCTCGCGGCGACGAAGTCCGAGCCGACCGAGCACCGCCGCATCCGCCGCGCCAGCGAGCCGGGACTCCGCGGCGAGCCGCTCCATCAGGTGCTCGCCGCGATCGAGGCGGTCTGCGACCGTCACGACCCGATGGAGCTCCGGACCCTGCTCCGCGAGCTCATCACGGAGGAGCCGGTCGCGGAGGCGACCGCGGGCTCCGCCCGCGCCTGAGTCCACGGGGTCCGCTCGGACCGGTCGCTACCATCCGACCATGCTGCGGCGACGGGGTCCCGTGCCCTATGAGTTGATCTCCCGGACGCGGGGACTCGAGCCCGGTCGAGGGCGGAGTCCCGGCGATGAGGTGCCGCTCGGACCTGGTCGCTCGGTCCGGGTTCCGGTCGGCTACCTGCTGGTGGCGCTGGCGGTCGCCCTTGGGATCGGAGTCGTGGCGTTCACCTGGGGCTTCTCGCGGGGCAGGGACGAGACGCGGACCGAGCTGGCAAGGACCCTCGAGCAGGCGGTCGTCGGGCGGTCCGTGCAGGATCCGCTCGGAACGCCGACCGCCGAGGCGACGAGTCCCGCCGCTCCGAGCGAAGGCGTCCCGAGTCCGCCGGCTGCCCTTGGTGCCGGGGGCGATCCCCGGCGGGCGGGTCTGAACTACTTCGTCATTGCCCACGCCACGCCCGACACGGCTCCCGCCTTGGCGGCGTTCTGCCGCGAGCAAGGACTTGAGGCGAGCGTGGTGTCCGACCATAATGGGGTGCTCCGGAAGGTCATCGTGACCCCCGGCTACGCCGACGGAGCCCGTCGAAGCGACGAGGTGCAGGCGCTGGAGCGTCGGATCCGCGAGGTCGGACTTCGCTGGAAGTCCTCTCGGCGGGGCAACGCCGACTTCTCCGGTGCCTACCCTGAGTTGTTTCGAGGACCGCCGGCGTCCTCTCGCTAAGCGTCCCCTCGATCGTCCGAGACCCTTCTTCGAGCGACCCATGAGCATCCATTCGAGCCTCAAGTCCGCCTCTGGTGCCCTTCAGCAGCATCGCAACGTGCTGACCCGCGCGGAGCGGATCGCTCGCCTCACCGAGTCGCAGCGGTTCGATCCGAGCAACGGGTCGGCGCTGTCGCTGCCCAAGGTCCGCAGCATCAAGGTCGCCGCGGGCAAGAAGCCCAAGAAGACCGAGGGCGAGGCCGCGGAGGGTGGCGCTGCCGCGCCGGCGGCCGCAGCGCCTGCCGCGAAGGACGCGAAGGCGGCGAAGTCGCCCGCGAAGAAGTGACCCCGCCGGGCGGTCGATCCTCGGATCGCACCCTGGCTCAGATGCCCGCATGACCCTCCCGAAGGACGCTCGCGGCGTGGTCGCGTTGGACGACCCTCGCCCCCGCGGCGTTCGGCTGAATGCCGAGGCGCTCATCGGGCGCCGCGCCCGTGCGGTCGATGCCTCCGGCATCCGCCGGATCTTCGACCTCGGCGCGAAGATGGCGAACCCCATCAACCTGTCGATCGGGCAGCCGGACTTCCCCGTGCCGGAGCCGATCAAGCGGGCGGCGATCACCGCGATCGAGGGCGACCGCAACGGCTACACGCCGACGCAGGGACTGCCCGCGCTCCTGACGGCGATCCGCGAGCGCACGCGGGACCGTGCGGGCTGGCGGCTGGACGATCCTTCGATCGGCACGATGGTGACGAGCGGCACCAGCGGCGGGCTGCTGCTTGCGTGCCTCGCCATCGCCGACGAGGGCGACGAGATCGTGATCCCCGATCCGTACTTCGTCATGTATCCGCAGATCGGTCCCATCACCGGGGCGCGGATGGTGACCTGTCCGACCTACCCCGACTTCCGGATGACCGCGGAGCGGGTCGAGCCGCTGATCGGTCCCCGCACCAAGGCGGTGATCGTGAACAGTCCCTCGAATCCCTGCGGCGTGGTGCTGCGGGAGTCGGAGGTGCGGGACCTCGTGGACCTCTGCGCCCGGCGCGGCGTGCTCCTCATCTCCGACGAGATCTACGACGAGTTCGTCTTCGAGGACGCCCTCGAGCACGGCACCTGCCCCACGCCGGCGCGGTACAGCGAGGACGTGCTCGTGATCGGCGGATTCGGCAAGACCTACGCGTGCACCGGCTGGCGGCTCGGCTACGCGACGGGGCCGGCGCCGATCATCGCGGAGATGCTGAAGCTGCAGCAGCACAGCTACATCTGCGCGCCGACGCCGCTCCAGCACGGCGTGGTCGAGTCGTTCGCGATCTCGATGCGACCGCAGGTCGATGCCTACCAACGTCGGCGCGATCTGCTGCTCGACGCCCTTGGGGACAAGGTCTCCATCGCCCGGCCGGGCGGGGCGTTCTACGCCTTCATCGAGGTGCCGCCGCGGCTCGGGGTGAGCGGCAGCGAGTTCGTCGAGCGGGCGCTCGCCGAGCAGCTGCTGGTGATTCCCGGCAAGGTCTTCAGCCACCGCGACACCCACTTCCGGGTCAGCTTCGCCGTCGCCGAGGATCGGCTCCGCGCGGGACTCGCGGTGCTGTCGCGACTGCTCGACTGATCGGCCGGCATCCCGCGTCCTCGAGTGAAGGTCCTCGCGCATGAGAAAGGCGGGCGAGGGTGACTCGCCCGCCTTCAGGCTCGATCTCGTGATCGGAGTCAGTTGCCGGAGCGCTGCTCGGGATTCTGGAACTTCGACGAGCCGGGGCTGACCTGGTTGGCGGGATCGACCGGCTTCGGCTCGGCGACCTGGTCAGGCGAGCCTCCGTCGGAGCCGCCGCATCCGACGAGGGTGACGCCGAAGGTGGTGGCGACGAGCAGTCCGGCGAGCGTGCGGGCGAGAGTCTTCATGTCGTGCTCCTCACGGCAGCGCCGTGCCCGACGAGGCGATGGGAGAAGCCGGGGTCGGGGCACCGGCGATCCGCGGAAGCCTCCGGCGACCGAACCGGCGGCAGGCGGGGATTCAACGAGACGGCGACGGACTCGTCAACCCGCCGCCAAGGACTCCGCAGCATCGCTCGGCGATGTTCGACCGACCTGCCCGGGATCGGTCGTCGATGGAGCGGTCAAGGGACCTGAAGTTGCAGGGGGGCGCGTCGGGGGGCGATCCAGCGCCACTGCGTGTGATAGGTGTCGTCGTTGTCGGCGACGCCGATCTGCAGCGGAAGCCTCGCGGCGGAGGGACTCGGGAAGCAGGTCCTTGGCACCCGGATCTCCGCCCGCCAGCCCCCGGGGATCCGATCCCAGTCGACGAAGGGACGATCGGCCTGCTCGGGAGGCACGACCACCACGCGGTCGCCGACCGCCTCGAAGATCTCCTCGAGACCGTCGGGATCAAGCTCGACGAGCCAGCGGCGGCACGCGGGTTCCTCGCCAAGCTCGATCAGGACCGCGTCGACCATCGGATCGGCGAGGCGGGTGCGATCGAGCCGGACGTCCTCGACCGCCGCGGCGACGAGACCGTCCGCCGCCTCGATGGTGACTCGAAGGTCGCCGCGGTCGTCGAACGCGAGCCTCGCCTCGGCGTCCGGCTCCAAGGTGTCGTAGGGGGAGAAGTCCCAGGCGGAGATCGGGAGCGGATGCGGCGCAGCGTGCCAGCCACGCGCGGCGGGTTCCTTGGAGGGCGAGACGACACGCTGCACGGGGACTCGGCGGATGAGCGTGATCGGCACCGATCGCCCCAGCGAGTCTGCGTACGTCGCGCGGATCCGTACCTCGGTGGGCGGGAGCGGCGCGGTGGGCGTGGCGGCGATCGACCATCCGAGATCGACGCGTCGTCGCTCGCCTGGCGCGAGCTCGATGGGACCGCCCGCGGCGACCGAGAGCGGCGAGTCGGTCCTCATCGTGAAGGGGTTGAAGGAGTCGATCGACGTGCGCGAGTTCCAAGAGAGCCCGCCGTCGCTTGCGGGCGGCACCAGCTCGACACCAGGCGGCTCTCGGAGCGGACTCCACGCGAACGTCGCCGGGACGTCGAGCGGGTTGAACAGCTCGAGTCCGAGCGAGCCCTGCGCGGGACCCGTGAGGGGCTCCTCGATGGCGCCGAGGATCGATGCGACCTCGGCGTCCCGCTTCATGCGGAAGGCGCGATCCTGATCCGCCGCCGAGACCTGATTCGGTCCGAGCGTCGCGCCGACGAGCTGATGGTGGACCTCGACCGAGCCGTCGGCGAGGGCGTGGACGAAGCTCAGGTGCTGGAGCTGCCCGGTGAGCGGATGCTGGTCGATCATCCCGCCGCAGGCGCTCAGGATGTGGTACTGGACGCCGTCAAGGTCTGGATCCCGCTGCAGGGCGTGGAAGTGCCCGGCGATCACCGCGTCGACGCCGTGGCGGACGAGCATGGGATGCACCAGCTCGCTCCAGCGAGACGAGGCGGAGCGCCACATGGGGCGGTGGATCAGCAGGATGATCGGCTCGCCCCTCGTCGCGGCGTCCCCGAGCGTCGCGTCGAGCCACGCGAGGTCCTCCTCCGAGAACGCGACGCCCTCCTGCGCCCGCCGTCCGTCGCTGAAGCCGACGACGACCGTCGCGCCGGGAAGGTCAACCGCGTAGCGAAGGGGTCCAAACGCCTCGCGGTAGAGCGTCTCGAAGGCGTCGTCCGCAGGATCGCGAGAACCCGACACCACGTCATGGTTTCCGGCGACGGGGAAGGGCGCTCGATCAAGCGGCTCGACGATCGCCTTCCACTCCGCAACCTCCTCGTTCCATCGCGCGACCGAGCGGGTGTAGCCCTGCACCATGTCGCCGATGGTGAAGATCACGTCGGGTTGGAGCCGCTCGAGGTCGAGCACGGCGGCGCGGAGGTAGGGAAGTCCCCACGCGCGACCGGTGGTCCGGTCCGGCAGGATGGCGATGCGGAGAGGTCGAGGCGGGAGGTCCACCGTGATGGTCTGCCGCTCGAGCGGGCGCCCGTCAGGACCGATCGCCCAGTCGACCGGAGGGTTGGCGGAGGCGGTCATGACCGCGCCGAGGAGCGTCAGGCAAGCCGTGCCCCGCGCCGCGCCGGGAGGAAGTCGAGACATCCGTGGAGCGTACGGCAACGTCGGTGCCGACCGCGGTGGGGAGCCCGACGCTCACCAACGAAAAACCCCGTTGAAGCACGAGGCATCAACGGGGCGGAGGGGAGAAAGATGCGAGGTAGGGGAGACCCTGTCTCCGACTAGTTATTCGACCGGACGCCCGGCAGTTCTTGAGTGTTCCGACGAAAATTCCACCCGGCTTCGCTCGCTTCCCCAATCCGCCATAAACCTCAATTGGGCAATCAGTTGAAGCAGGCGACGAGGACCAGGGCGATTCCGACGGGCATCCGGACCTCAAGATTTCTCGTCGGGATCACCCTCGTCGGGCCCGGTGATGCCCAGTCCACCGGCGACGGCGTCAGGTCGTGCCGGTCGGCTCGGAGGCGGGCTCGGCGGGGCACGCGGCGAGGACCTCGGCGGGGATCCGCACCGGACGCCGCGTGTCGAGATCGACATGCACCCACCGGGAGAGCGATTCCACCACGACCGCCCGGTCATGCTCGCGGATGATCCGCGTCGCCCGGAGCGAGGTCGTGCGGCTGAAGGACCGCACCGAGGTGGCGACGACGAGGCGATCACCCGCGAAGGACTCGGCGAGGTAGTCGATCTCGTGGCGCCGCACGAACCACATTCGTCGTGACGCCAGGAGCGCGGCGCGGGTCCATCCGTGCAGGTCGAGGTGATCCTCCGCGGCACGGTCGATGAGCTGGACGATCTGGACGTTGTTGAGGTGCGGCACGAGGGGACTCAGGCTCCGCGCATCCACCGTGATCCGCACGAGATGAGGCGAAGGATGCGCGATGCCTGCCGCCCGCAGCGAGTCGGCGGTCCACCGCACTCGCTCGAGATCGTCGAAGGCTCCGCCGTCGGTCATGACGCGCTGGTCCGGTCCGGATCGATCTCGCGGAGGTAGCGCCAGGAGTAGATCCCGGTCGAGTGCCCGTCGGAGAAGTCGATGCGGACGGCGTACTGACCGACCAACTCCGCCGAAGTCGCCTGCAGGGGACCGCTCGATGAGGAGGGCAGCACGGTCAGGGGGTTCCGCGACATCTCCTCCCGCAGCGTGCGTGCATCCGCCGAGGGACTCATCCGCCGCAGGTAGGCGACGGGATAGAAGCTCGTGCGACCGTCGGACCACTCCACTTCCAACCCGCGGGCGCGGTCGAGGTGCAGTCGGGTGGGGGGGAGGGAGGCAGCGTCCACGAGCGGATGCTACGGCAGCCCCGAGTCCGGGGCGGTCGCGACGCGCCGGTAGCATCGCGGGAATGGCGACCACCTCGACCGCCCGCACCGCGCCCTCCGTCACCGGTCATCCCGCCGACCGGCTGCTCGACGCGATCGAGCGGGTCGGATCTCCCGTCTGCGTGGGCATCGATCCGGTCTGGTCGAAGCTGCCGGCGGTGCTTCGCCGAAGCCTCCCCGAGGTGGTCGGCATCCAGCGGTTCTCCGAGGGCGTGGTCGATGCGGTCGCCGGCCGCGCCGCGGCGGTGAAGCTGCAGTCGGCGTGCTTCGAGCGGTACGGCGCGGAAGGCTTCGCGGCGCTCGCGGCGGTCGCCGCGCGGGCGCGGTCGAGGGACCTCGTCGTCATCCTCGACGCCAAGCGCGGCGACATCGGCGTCTCCGCGGAGCACTACGCCGAGGCGGCGCGAGGTCGCTTCGACGCGGACTGGACGACCGTGAACGGCTACCTCGGTCCGGAGGGCTTCGCGCCGTTCCGCCGCGGGCGAGGCGCGTTCGTGCTGGTGAGGACGAGCAACCCCGACGGCGGTCTGGTGCAGTCGCTTCGCCTCGACGACGGAAGGACCGTCGCCGAGGCGGTCGCGGAGATGGTGGCGAAGGCGGGCGACGAGTCGGTCGGCGCCAGCGGCTTCAGCGACGTCGGCGCCGTGGTCGGGGCGACGCATCCCGCGGATGCGGCGGCGCTGCGTCGCCGCATGCCCCGGCAGATCTTCCTCGTGCCGGGCTTCGGTGCGCAGGGCGGCTCCGCGGACGACGTGCGGGCGTGCTTCCGCGGCGATGGGCGCGGAGCGGTCATCACGGCGAGCCGCTCGGTGATCTTCGCCTTCGAGCCGGAGAGCGAGCACTGGATCGACGCGGTCGCGGAGGCGGCGGCGCGGTTCCGCGCGGAGGTCGCGGAGGTCGTGAGGGCGCCGCGGTGAGCCTCGCCCGCTGGTGGCCGCTCGCGGCGCTCGTCGTGATCGTCGGCGTTCCGCTGCTCGTCAGGCCAGAGCAGGCGGAGTCGAGCGGCGGGCGGCGGCAGCTCGTGATCCTCTCCCCGCACAACGAGCAGATCCGCAGCGAGCTCGGGCGAGCGTTCTCGCGGTGGCATGAGGCGCGGCATGGCGAGGCGGTCGAGGTCGCGTGGAGCACTCCCGGCGGCACGAGCGAGATCCGCCGCATGCTGACCGCCGCGGCGGAGTCCTCGCTCCGCGATGGACGTCCCCTCGGCGGCAGCGCCGACCTCCTCTTCGGAGGCGGGTCCTACGAGTTCGGTCAGCTCGCGCGACCGATCGAGGTCGAGGTCGGGGGCGAGCGGCGGCGGGCGAGCATCCTCGCGCCGATCGAGTTCGCCCCGGAGTTCCTCGCGGAGGTCTACGGGGAGAACCGGATCGGCGACGACCCGCTCTTCGACCCAGATGGCCGGTGGTTCGGCGTGGCGCTGAGCGGCTTCGGGATCGTCTCGAACCTCGACGTGCTCGCGAGGCTGGGCGTGCCGGAGCCGCGCGAGTGGGCCGACCTCTGCGACCGCAGGCTCTTCGGGTGGGTCGTGCTCGCGAATCCCGCCCAGTCGGGATCCGTCGCCACCGCGATGGAGGCGATCCTCCAGCGGCGGGGATGGGCCGAGGGCTGGGCGATCCTGCGGCGCATGGCGGCGAACTCCCGCTCGATCGTCTCGAGCGCCCCGAAGGCGCCGATCGACGTCGCGGCGGGCGACGCCGCCGCGGGGCTGTGCATCGACTTCTACGGGAGGTTCCAGGCGCAGAGCCTCCGCGACGCGGCGCGAGCACTCGGTGATCCGGCGCTCGACCGCCTCGCGTACGTCGATCCGCTGGGGCAGACGGTGATCGATCCGGACCCCATCGCGATGCTCACGGGCGCGCCGGATCCGGCGCTCGCCCGCCGCTTCGTCGAGTTCGTCCTCTCCGTGGAGGGGCAGGCGCTCTGGCAGTTCGCCGCAGGCGAGGTCGGCGATCCCGCCGCCGGGATTCCGCCGGGTCCGGAGCGGTTCGAGCTGCGTCGGATGCCGGTGCGCCGCGAGTTCTACGAGCGATTCGCCGATCGGATGATCGACGACGCGCGACCGTTTCAGATCGCGAGCAGCGTGCCGAGCCCCGATCGCGCGATGCGGTCGTTCATCGCGCCGATCTTCTCGGCGGCGGCGATCGACCACGGACCGCTCCTCCGCGAGGCGTGGCGGGCGATCATCGAGCATCCCGCGTTCCCGAAGGACCGCCCGCTCGTCCGACCGGAGGACGTGGACGATCCGCGTCTCCGCCGGATGCTCGAGGCGTTCGATGCGATGCCGGAGGTCGAGGCGCCGGAGGGAGCGGTGACGTCGCTCGCGAACCCCGACGCTCGCGCGAGGGTGCGCGAGGGATGGCTGCGGGGTGGATGGCGCGACGCGGGGCTGTGGCCGACCGAGGCGTTCCCCGCCGCCGAGTTTCGTCGGCGGGCCGCGTCCTTCTTCGAGGCGCAGTACCGCCGCGTGCTCGAGATCGCCGCCGAGGGAGACCGCGCATGACCGACGCCGATGGACGGCACCCTCGACCCTTGACGCGGATCGTCGCGACGCTCGGTCCGCGCACGGACTCGCCGCTGGTGCTGCGGCGGACCATCGCCGCCGGCACCTCGATCGTGCGGCTCAACTTCAGTCACGGATCCCTCGATGACCATGCCGAGCGCCTCGCGGCGGTGCGGGCGGTCGAGTCGGAGCTCGGAGTCGCCGTCGCCGTGCTCGGCGACCTGCGCGGACCACGGATCCGGATCGGTCGCGTCGCGCCGAGGGGGGTCCGCCTTCGCGTCGGCGAGGAGGTCGAGTTCCGCGGGCAGGCGTCGGCGGGACGGCGCACCGCGGCGGTGCTGCCGGTCACCGAACCTCGGATCCTCGAGGACCTGCGGGTCGGTCATCGCGTGCTGATCGCGGACGGCACGATCCGCCTCCGCGTCCTCCGGGCGTCGCGCGGACGCGCGACGGCGTCGGTCGAGGTCGGGGGGATCGTGCACGCGGGCAAGGGGCTCAATCTGCCGGACTCGCGGGTCTCCCTGCCGCTGCTCGGAGCCCACGAGGAGGACTGCACCCGCTGGGCAGTCGCGTCGCGTCTCGACTTCCTCGCGATGAGCTTCGTCCGCCACGCGGAGGACCTGCGCTCGCTGCGGCGCCTCATCGATCGATGCGGCGGCCGGCGGAGCGGCTGGCGCCCGCAGATCGTCGCGAAGGTGGAGCGCCCGGAGGCGATCGAGTCGATCGACTCGCTCGTGCGTGCCGCCGACGCGGTGATGGTCGCGCGCGGCGACCTCGGATCGGAGATGGGCTTGGAGGCGGTCCCTCGCCTGCAGCGGCGGATTCTCTCCGCGGCGCAGGCGTGCGGTCGCCCGACGATCGTCGCGACGGAGGTCCTCGCGAGCATGCAGCGCCACGCCCAGCCGAGCCGCGCCGAGGTAGGAGATCTTGCACGCGCGGTCCTCGATGACGCCGACGCGATCATGCTCAGCGGCGAGACCGCGGTCGGACGCCATCCGGCGCTCGTGGTCTCCACCGCCGCGACGGTGCTCGCGCGGGCGGAGCAGTGGCGGGCGGAGGACGCCCGCGCGTCGCCGACCCCGCAGAGCGCCGGACGGGCGACGGCGGCGCTCGCCCACGCGGCGTGGCACCTCGCGAGGGACCTCCGCGCGGTGATGGTCCTCGTCGACGCCCGCGATCGCGAGATCGTCCGCGAGCTCGGGCAGAACGGTCTCGCCGTGCCGATCGTGCCCGTCGGCGACGAGCCGGAGGAGATCCGGGCGCTCCTGCTGCATCGAGGCGTGCTGCCGCTGGTGATCCCGCGGGGGATCGACCGGGAGGCGGCGGTCGACCTCGCCCGACGCATGGCGCGGGATCGGTTCGGGCTCGCGGCCGGCGAGGGTCCGACCGTGGTGGTGGGTCGGCTCGTGCACGGCGGCGTGCGGCCGGTGCCGCCGCTTCGTGGGGATCGGCGATGAGCCCGCCGCGCGCCGCGGTAGTCTCGATCGGGGACGAGCTGGTGCTCGGACAGACGCTCGACCGCCACGGCGCCTGGATCTCCGACCGCCTGCTGTCGGTGGGGCTCGAGACGGTCGAGCATCGGACCGTCGCCGACGACGGGCACGCGATCGCCGCGGCGTTCCGCGAGCTGCGCGATCGGGCGGCGCTGGTCGTCGCGACCGGGGGGCTCGGACCGACCAAGGATGACCTCACCCGCGAGGCGCTCGCGGCGGCGACGGGCGATCGCCTCGTCGAGGACGCCGCGGCCCGGCAGGCGATCGAGGCGTGGTTCGCCTCGCGCGGTCGGACCATGCCTGCCTCCAACCTCTCGCAGGCACGGCGTCCCTTCCTTGCGAGCGTGCTTGCGAATGGCCACGGGACCGCGCCCGGGCTCCGCGTGCGATGCGGTGATGGATGGATCGTCTGCCTGCCGGGACCGCCTCGCGAGATGCAGCCGATGTTCGAGCGCGAGGTCCTGCCGCTCGCGGCGGAACTCGCCACGGCGGCGCCGGTCCGGACGCTGGTGGTGCACTCCTTCGGCGAGGGCGAGTCGAGGCTCGCGGAGCGGATCGCCGAGCTGATGGATCGTGACCGTGATCCAAGCGTCGGGACCACCGCGAGCGCCGGAGGCGTCTCCGCGCGGCTTCGCACGCGCGGCGGCGCCGAGGCGGTCGATCGCCTCGAGAGGGCGGCGAGGGAGATCGAGTCGCGTTGGGCGCCCTACGTCTTCGGGCGAGGCGAGGCGACGCTTGCGATGGCGGTGGGCGAGCTCCTCGTCGAGCAGGGTCTGACGCTGTCGGTCGCCGAAAGCTGCACCGCCGGGATGCTCGGCGAGATGATCGTCTCCGCCTCGGGCGCGAGCCGCTACTTCGCAGGAGGCTGGCAGGTCTACTCGAACGAGCTGAAGCACGCCCTCCTCGGCGTGCCGCAGGAGATGCTCGCCGAGCACGGGGCGGTCTCGGCGGCGGTCGCGGAGGTGCTCGCCCGCGAGGCGGCGACCCGGTCGGGAACGACCTGCGCGCTGTCCATCACCGGGATCGCCGGACCGGGCGGCGGGACCCCGACGAAGCCGGTGGGCACCGTGTTCGTCGGGTGCTTCGACCGCCGGCGCGGCGGGAGCACGCGGCGGTTCCTCATTCCCGGCGACCGCGAGGTGGTGCGGGACCGCTCGGCGCGGCTCGCCTTGATGATGCTTCGCCTGCGCCTGATGGACCTCGACGAGACGCCGCTTCTTTGGGAGGTCCGACCATGAGCGTGCGGGTCTCTGCCGCGATCGGACTCGGCTCGAACCTCGGCGACCGCGAGGCGTCCATCCGCTCGGCGCTCGCGGCGATGGACGCGATCCCGGGACTCCGCCTCATCCGGGTCAGCCGGATCATCGAGACCGAACCGGTGGGACCGGTGCCCCAGGATCCCTTCCTGAACGCGACCGCCGTGGTGCAGACCTCGCTGCCGCCGCGAAGGCTCCTTGACGCGTTGCTCTCGATCGAGCGGCGGCATGGTCGGGATCGCTCGACCGGCGAGCGGCATGGACCCCGGACCCTTGACCTCGATCTCCTGCTCTACGCCGATCAGGTCATCGACGAGCCGGGTCTCCAGGTTCCCCATCCCGCCATGGCGTCGCGGGCGTTCGTCCTCGAGCCGCTCGCGGAGATCGCGCCCGAGTGGGTGCACCCCGCCCTGCAGGCGTCTGTAGAATCCCTTCGCCTCAGAACGGCGGCGGAGCCTGTCGCCGCGGTGCGTTGTTGAGGTCCGGCGACGAGCGCGGCGCGTCGCCGGGGGAGGGCTGGTGCCGCCATCCAATCCGCACGTCGTCGTGGCGCCGCCCGGAGCCGCGCCGCCGGTCGGGAGCTTGGTCGGAAGGTCCGACGAAGTCCCCGACCTCGGTTCGAGGAGACACGCATGAGATCCGCCTTGGTTGGTGTGCTCGCACTCTCGCTGGTGGCGCCCGTCGCCGTGGCGCTTCCCCAAGACGACGGCGGCGAGGCGGTGCCCGCGGCCGTGCTGCCCACCGTCCCGAAGGTGGACCTCGGCAAGGACTTCACCGCCGACCACCGCTCGAATGATGCGCTCCTCAAGGGACTCGACCGCATGAAGGCGGTGGCGGTGATCTATCGCGACGCGCCCTCGATCACCGACTCGGTCTCGATGGAGATCGCGAGCCCGATGGGATCGCAGAACCAGGACCTCACCCTCGCGTTCGGTCCCAAGGGCGCCGCCCGCTTCGGGCTCGGCGGCGAGGCGGAGATCATCGCGGTCGACGGCAAGGTGAACCTGCTCGTCTCCTCGCTCTCGAAGGACAAGTTCCTGCAGGTGGACATGGAGGGCGACCCGATCGCCTCGCTCGCGTCGGTGGTGCCGGGGATGTCGCTGCCGGTGCCGCACGTGGCGCTTCGATATCAGCCGGAGTTCCGCGAGAAGGAGGTCTTCGGGCTCGGACTGATGGAGGAGCCAGAGCTCGCCGGCTACCGCGCCGAGGGCGACAAGGAGATGTTCCTCTTCGAGGACGATGGCGCCATGCTCCTCGTCCAGGTCAACAAGGCGGGGCTCATCGACTCGATGAAGGCGACCATGACCCCGCCGGGTCTTCCGGAGGGCATGGACTTCTCCATGAACCTCACCTTCACGATGAAGCCCGCGATCGTCGAGGCGCTCTCGCCGCCGATCGCCTTCGACGCCGCTGGACGCACCGCGGTCAAGTCGATGGAGGAGCTCGAGCCCCAGCCGGTGAAGGTCGGCGACATGGCGCCGGGCTTCGACCTCAAGGACCTCGGCGGCGCCGAGTTCAGCCTCGCCTCGCTCAAGGGGAACGTCGTGGTCCTCGACTTCTGGGCGACTTGGTGCGGTCCCTGCCGTCAGGGTCTTCCGAAGATCCAGGAGCTCGCCAGCTGGGCCGAGGGCAAGCCCGTCAAGGTGTTCGCGGTCAACGTGTGGGAGCAGGGCAGCCCCGACGAGCGGATGACCAAGGTCAAGGAGTTCTGGACCACGCAGAAGTTCACCTTCCCGACCCTCATCGACGCGGACAATGCGGTGGTTGGCGAGTACGGCTTCACGGGCATTCCCGCGACGGTGGTCATCGGTCCGGATGGCACCATCAAGGGCGTGCACGTCGGCTTCAGCCCCGACCTCGCCGACACCCTCAAGAAGGACATCGAGGCGGCGATGAGCTCGCAGAGCTGAGTGCCCACGTCGAAGTTCTCAGGTTGATGAGCACCGGACCCGGTCCAACGACCGGGTCCGGCGTTCGTTGGGGCTGTTGGAGCGTGGCGTCGGTTCGTGGACCGCGGTCAGGGGGGGATCGCCGAAGGGAGTAGGATCCGCAGGGCGGGTCAAGGAACTCTCCCTTGCCCCGCGGACGACCCCCGGCGAGGGGTCCCCGGGAGAACGACGCATGAGCCGAACCCCTTCCGTTGATCCCCTGAACGCGGCGACCGATCCGTCCGCTGAGGGCGCCGAGCCGATCGACCTCTCCCAGGCGTCGATCCTGCTCGTCGACGACAACCTGCAGAACCTCGAGCTGATCCAGGCCTACCTCGAGTCGCTTCCCTGCCGGGTCTTGGTCGCGCACGACGGGGTCGAGGCGATGGACCTCGTGGCGAGGCACGTCCCCGACCTCATCCTGCTTGACGTGATGATGCCGCGGATGAGCGGCTTCGAGGTCTGCCGCCGGGTCAAGAGCAATCCTGCCACCCGCCAGATCGTGGTCATCATGGTGACGGCGCTCAACGAGGTCTCCGACTACGAGCGTGCCGTCGAGAGCGGAACGGACGACTTCCTCTCGAAGCCGGTCAACAAGCTGGAGTTGCTCACCCGCATCCGCAGCCTTCTGCGGGTCAGCTTGCTGCGGCGGAGGCTCGATGAACTGATGCGGCGGGACGCCCCGCGCCGCGGGTCCTGACGCTTCAGGAACCAGTCTCCGACCAGCCTTGGGACGCAGCCTCGAGCGGGGCGGTGGCTCAGGCCGCCCGCCGCTCGATCGCAGGACCAGGGCTCGACGACCGAACCCAGGCGGTGCCGCGGGGCTGATTCACGAGATCAAGGTGGGCGAGATACTCGCGGAGCGAGGGGGTTGGGAAGGATTCCAGCCACGCCCGACCGACACCTCGGTTGGTCTCCATGATCGCCTCGATGAGTTCCTCTCGCTCGAGACGCTGCGTCGCGTCGGGGGTCTCGACCGTCATGCGTCCATGCTCCGGGAGTTCGAGGGGTCCGGTCGGACCCCGAGTTCGCCGCATCGGTGCGGCAGGACGGGCATCGGATGGTGGTCGAGCGACCGACGAGTCGATAACTCCACCGGCATCGAGCTCACGCCGACGGGAAGTCGCTCGGACCACGGCATGGTGGATGGCGGCGTCGGAGGGACCACTGCCGGTCGTGGTCCCCGGCAATTTGCGTCGGACGAGGCGTCTCGAAGTCGGACCTTCGATCCCGCGGAGGTCGGAGCCCCGGGCGACCTGCGAACCGCACTCCGCGTACAGTCTCTCCCGGTCACGACGACAGGAGCGATCATGGACGATCCCCGCCTGAGCGAACGGAACTCCGCAGGGCGCGATGCCTCGAGCGTCGTCGAGGTCGATGCCTCACGTCGACAGGTCCTGCTTGCCGGTCTTGCCGCCATGGGCGGGGGGCTGACGCTGGCGGGGTGCAGCGGCGCTCGGGAGCCGGACGTCGCGACGCCGCCTCGTGCAGTCGCGCAGACGCGACCCGTCGCACCACCTCCGGTCGATCCGCGACCGACGTTGCCAACCGTCGAGCCAGTCGTGCGGATCCTGTGCGAGGAGGTCAAGCCCGTCGGGACCGTCGGGGCGAAGATCGCCGTGCGGTCGACGGGACGGTGGATCCGCCTGCAGGACCGGTCCGGTGCCGGCGGGACGGTGCTTGGTGGCCCGATCGAGTGCACCTTGATCGACGGCTCGTGGCGGATCGTTCCCACGGGCGGCGTGCCGTTCCGGATCCCGGCGGGCGCCATCTCCGTGTCGGTGCCGCCTGGCGAGTCGGGACCACTCTCGACGCGGCGCGGGGCGTCGTGGACGCCGCTCGGGGACGCGGTGGACCTCGTGCCGACCGCGGACCAGAAGGGATTCGACCTCGTCGCCCGCCTGCCGATGGAGGTCTACCTCCCCGGCGTCCTCGCCAAGGAGCTCTACTCGAACTGGAGTCCCGCGACGTTTCGCGCCCAGGCAGTTGCAGCGCGGAGCTTCGCGACCTGCGAGGCGGCGCACTGGCGCAACCGTCGGCACTACGATGTCACGACCGGTCCCGACACGCAGGCGTGGTCGGGACTCGTCGCGAGCGGTCTTGCCGCGACGGCGACGGGAGAGACCAGAGGCATCCTTCTTGCCTGGGATCGACGGGTGGTGCCTGCCTACTACAGCAGCTGCTGCGGCGGGCTTCCCGCCGAGGCGCGTGATGCCATCTCGCAGAACCCCGCCAACGAGATTGCGCCGCTCGCGGGTCGGAGCGACCGCGAATCATGCTGCGACTGGGCATCGACCTATCGGTGGTCGGTGACGATCCGAACCCAACTCCTTGGTCGCAGGCTCGCCGAGTGGGGACGGCGCGAGGGCGTCGCGGACCTCGCCGGCTTCGGTGCCGTGCGCTCGATGGAGGTCTCGGCGGTGGGACGGCATGGACGACCCGTCCGGTTTCGCGTCGAGGACGCCGGAGGTCGACACGTCGAGCTTCGCGCCGAACGGGGGCGTCGGGCGCTCGCGTTCGCGACGGAGGGATTCTCCGGGCGGCTCTACTCTGCGTTCATCGAGCCCCGCGTGGCTGGCGACGTGGTCATCCTGGACGGGCGAGGTCACGGGCACGGTGTGGGCTTGTGCCAGCACGGCGCCGAGGCGATGGCGCGTCGAGGGCGTGATGCGGAGTCGATCCTGCGCCGCTACTACCCGGGCGCGACCCTCGAGACCGGCTGGACCTGAAGCCGCCGTGCGCCGACTCGTCGACGCCGAGTTGACTGATGGGAACGACGATCGCCGCGGGAGGTCGACTCCCCGCCCCGCTGAGCAAGCCCAAAAGTAGACACGGCCGCGCCCTTTTCAGATCGCGGCCGGTCTCCCTTTCCCTCAAGCTCCAAGACCGAACGAGTCAGACGATTGCTTTGGTCGGGGTCGTGAGACCCTTCCGGGGAGCGTAGGTGTTCGGGGTTCCCTTTCCCGTCGACCTCCGAGTGGTCCGCGCCCTTTTCTACGCGGGACTCAGTGCTCCAGCGATCCTCCAACCCAAGCCGAGCCGTGACGAGGGTCCCTTGCTCCCTGCACGACCCGACCCAAGACGCCGCAGCCAAACTCCCTCCCTAGCGACGCCTTGAGGTCTTACGAGCCTCCACGACGGATTGTGCTTCATGAACGGGGGCATGCAAGAGCCAACCCCGGGATTCACGAGATTTTTGCCCGCAGCCGGCGGGGCGCGGGGGGTGTTGCCCCTTGAGGAGGATCGACGGAGAGAATCGAAGTCCCGATCTCGCCAACGGTTGCGGCGATCTCTCGATCATCGTGCAGCAGCGGGTCGCGTCGGGGCTGAAAGCGAAGACGCCGAGGCGAAAGGCCTCGGCGTCGACGCGGAGACGAGACTTGAAGAGGAGCACGTGGAGGACGCACGAGTCTCCGGGGCGGTTCGTGCCCACCCGAGAATTTTGCCCTCGAAGTTTCGCCTTCGAAGTCTCGCCTCCGAGCCTTCGGTTCAGCGGCGGACCACCGGCTCTCGGCGCGAGGGAGAGAGCGTCCCGTCCATCGGATCGTCGACCGCCGACGAGCCGTCCGCCTCATCGAGGTCGGCGAAGGGATCGATCAGACCGCTCCGCTCGTTCGCGAGGTTCTCCTCGGCGGCGAACTCGTAGTCGTGCCCGCCTCCGCTCGCGAGGCTCTCGAGCCGGGCATCCTGCTCCGCGCGGATCTGCGCGATGCGGCTCTCGAGCTGGTCGAGGTTCCCCACCCGGCCGAAGCGGTCGTACTCCGCGAGGATCTCCTGCTGCTGCTTGGTCAGCTCGATCAGCCGATCGTTCCTGGCGATCGCGTCGATCTGCCCGTCGAGCTGCCACATCCGCGACTGGAAGCGGGTCTGCTCGTGCTGGAGCTTGTCGAGGATCTGCTGCAGGCGGTCGCGCTGCGTCTCGAGCATCGCGAGCTGCTGCCCATCGCTGGCGGCGCGGTCTCGGTAGGCCTCGCGAATCGTGCGGATCCGCTGCGCCTCGCTGAGCGCCTGCTCCGAGGCGACGCTCGCCCGACCGGTGCGGAGCGACACGGTGCGCCGCCCGTCTGCTGCGGTCTCGGCGAGCGCCCGCAGCTTCTGCAGGTCGTCGCCGGTCATCGCGACGACCCGCTCGGCGACGTCCCGCGAGTGCTGGATCTGCCGGAGCTGGCTCTCGACCGCCGCCAGTTCGCCTTGGACCTCCGCGACGCGGGCGGGGTACTCCTCCGCGAGCTCCGAGAGCTGCCGTCGGAGGGCGACTGGATCATCGACGAGGTCCTCGGTCGCCTCGATCAGGCTCGTGCGGACCTGATCAATCGCGGCGCCGACCCGCGAGGGGCCGACGAGGAAGGTCACCACGCCGAGGGCGACGCCGCCCACGAGGGTCCATCGCAGGATGCTCTTGCTGAGGCTCATGTTGTTCTCCCGGTCGGGCGCCTGGGACCTCCGAGGTCCGCAGGCTCCGCCGCAGGGGTGCTTCGATCACCTTGTTGGGAAGCCCGCGAGGTTGCTTTCAGCCCTTGAGCTTGACCTGCGGGGGCGCAGGCGGGGCGGAGCTCCCAGACTCAATAGGATCGGCTCGCCGGGCGGAACTCGCTTCCCCGGACCTTGCCATCCGAGGCGGGGTCCTGAAACCCCTCCCTCGCTGCTCCCAACAACCTTGGTCGCCCATGCATCCGCTGACCACCACCTTCGTCAACCGCCTGCGTGACCGCGACGAGACCGCGTGGTTCGAGCTGTGGGAGGCGTTCGGCCCGGTGATCCGCGGGCAACTCACCCGCTGGGGTCGGGGAACCGTCGGCGCAGAGACGGTGCGGGACCTCACGCAGGAGACGCTCGCGGCGGCGTCCGGCGCAATCGACCGGTATGACCCGGCGCGCGGGGCGAGGTTCAGCACCTGGATCTTGGCGATCGCGCGGCACGCCCTCGGCGACGAGCTCGACCGGCGCTTCGCCGCGAAGCGGGGGAACGGACGGCGCGGGATGGAGCTCCAGCCCGGGTCCGTGGCGAGCCACGAGCCCCGCCCGGATGAGGCGTTCGAGACCGCGATGTTCCGGGCGAAGGTCCTCGCCGCCCTCCGCAAGGTGCAGGGCGAGAGCGAGTTGATCCCCTTCGAGGTGTTCCGACTGCGGGTCCTCGACGGGCGTCCCGGGCGCGAGGTCGCAGCGGAACTCGGTCTCAGCGAGCCGACGGTGAGCCGGCATCTCGCGGCGGTCCGGCAGCGCCTGCGGTCGCGCCTCGAGGAGACCATCGTCCTCTACAGCTTCACCGACGAGGAGCGACGCGAGGCGCAGTCCGCGGGTCTTGGCGAGGATGACCGCCTCTTCGACGAGGCGGTCGGCGAGATCCATCGGCTCGAGTGCATGCGGGGTCGCGTCGGCGGCTGACGCCCGCGCTGGATCAGGAGGAACTCGATGGGACCCGAGGTCGCGCTTGCAAGCATCGCGGTGATCCCGGCGGTCCTCCTCGCGATCCTGCTGGCGGCGTTCGTCGTCGGGCTCCTCGTCCTCGGGCTCGGGCTGGTGTTTCGCGTGCTCGGCATCCTCATCCGTGCGGTCCTCGCGGTGATCGGCGTCGTGGTCGGGGGCGCGATCGACCTCCTCGTCGCGGTGCTCTCGGTGATCCCGATCCTCCTGAACGCCGGGTTCGCGCTGGCGCTCGTCGTCTTCGGTCGCTGGACCAGCGCCGAATCCCGTGCCGCAAGGATCCAGACCCGACTCGACTCGATCGGCGGTCGCCTGGCGCACGCCGCATGGCGACGTCCGGCGTCGCTGGCGAGGTGGGTCGCGCGGGGACCGACCCCGCAGCGGGTGGAGCCCGCGAGCGCGGCGAGGGTCGATCGCGCGGCGACCTGGACACCACCACCACCACCACCACCGCCGCCACGGATCGCGCCGGACTCGCCGATCGATCCGCCGGACGTCCCGGCGAAGGAGCGGGAGATGGCGACCATCGCCCACCTCTCGGCGCTCGCAGGACTTCTGCTGCCCGGCGTCAACATCCTCGGTCCGCTCGTCGTCTGGCTCGCCCGCAAGGACTCGATGCCCTACGTCGACGAGCAGGGGCGCGAGGCGATCAACTTCAACATCACCGCGTGCATCGTCGGGCTCCTCTCGCTCGTCGTCTTCGTCCTCGCGCCGGTGGTCGCGGTCGCGTGGATCGTGCTGGTCATCGTCGCCGCGGTGCGGGCGCAGCGTGGCGAGCGTTGGCGATATCCCTTCTGCCTGCGGCTTGTTCCGCCGCGCGTGCCGGCGAGCGCGGGCGGGGTTGCTTCGACGCCGCTCGTCGCGGCGGGCTCCGGCTTCCCCGGCTACGAGCTCGTCGGCTCCCTTCCCGCAGGCGGCTCCGGGGCGAGGCTCCATGTCGCCAAGCCCTCGGCGACCGTCGCGCGTCGGCTGCCCGCCGGCATCGACCGCGTGGTGATCAAGGTGTTCGCGTTCACCGAAGGCTCGACGCTGCCGCAGATCGTCCGCGAGTCTCGGGCGATGGACGCGGCGACCCGCCTCGGGCTGGTCCTCGAGCACCGCCTCGAGCCCGGGCGGTTCTGGTACGCGATGCCCTACTACCCGGGCGCAAGCTTCGGCGACGCGGTGCGATCGCTGCACCGGATGGGTCCGGAGGATGGTCTCGAGGTCGCGTCGCTTCGGCGGGTCCTCGAGTGGACCACCGGGCTCGTGGCGACCCTCGACCGCTACCACCGCGCGGGTCTCTGGCACAAGGACGTGAAGCCGGAGAACGTGATCGTCTCCGCGGGCGAGGCGCGGCTCGTGGACATCGGGCTCGTGACGAGCCTCTCCTCGGGCATGACGCTGACCACGCACGGCACCGAGTACTTCCGCGATCCGGAGATGGTGCGACTCGCGCTGCGGGGCGTGAAGGTCCACGAGGTCGATGGCGGGCGATTCGACCTCTACGGCGTCGGCGCGATGCTCTACCTCGGGATCGAGGACACCTTCCCGGCGCACGGCGGACTGAGCGGCTTCGGCAAGCGAAGCCCCGAGTGCGTCCGGTGGGTGGTGCGGCGGGCGATGGCGGACTACGCGAAGCGGTACGCCGATGCCGCCACCATGCGCCGGGACCTCGAGGCGATCCTCGCGGCGCAGGATCCATGGAGCCTGAAGCCCGCGATGCTGCCGTCGTTCCGTGACGAGGCGGCGGTCCTCCGCTCCGCCGTGGTGATCTCCGCCGCCGAGCCTGCGGCGGACTTCCTCGTCGGCGCGGACCGCGCGGGAGCGCCTCCGATCGAGGAGCTCGAGGACTCGAGGGTCCGCGCCGCCAGCCGAGGGTCGGATCGCCGCGACGCGAGACCGCGCTGGGGGCTCACCTCGTCCGGCGGCACGCGTGGCGCGGGGCGCACGGTCGCCGCGCTGATCCTCTTCGTGGTGGGACTGATCGTCGCCCTCGTCTTCGCCTCGGTGCTCGACGCCTCGCGCGACGAGCGCGGTCCTGCCCGCGTCCTCGTCATCGGACCGGAGGGCGACCTCTCGCAGCTCTTCGAGGGCGGCGAGCCCACCGCGTCGCTCGCGGAGATGCTGCGCCCGCGGCTCGGCGAGGTGGAGGTGGTGGAGGCGCCGGCGCGGCTCGCGGCGGCGGTGACGCCTTCGGCGTCGGGCATGGCGAGCGATCCCGTCGCGACGATCCGGCGCGAGCTTCGGCGCCGCGAGCAGGGAGAGAGTTCGCCCGCGCTCCGCGGCGTCGTCGTCCTCGATCCCGACCGCGGTCGCGCCACGATGGTCTTCGCCCGTCCGGGCGCCGATCTCTCGTGGTGGGATGGCGCGATCGAGCTCTTCACCGACTCGGGCACCACGTGGCTCGGGGACTCCGTCGATCTCTCGACGCTCCTCCCCGCCCGTCCGGGCTCGCGGGTGCTGCTGCTTCGGGACCCGACCGCGACCGCGTCGCTCTCGAACAGCGATCTTGCGTTGTGGGACCGCCTCGGCATCGAGATCATCGAGCCTGACGCCGCGGACGCGGCGGAGCTTGCGGTGTGGCTCGCGGGCGACCGGACCGGTCCGGAGGTCCAGGAGCAGGTGCGGCTCGCCCTCGAGCGCTACGACGCGGTCGAGCTCTGCCGCATCCGCGAGTCGAAGCCGCTCTCGCGGGGCATCGAAGGGGAGGCGATCGCGATGCAGGCGGGGACGGTCTCGCTCGTCGAGGCGTCGCGACCCGACGCTGCCTCGCGCGGGTCGGTGACCGCGAGGCGTGGATCGCCACGCCGCCGGCGTGCCGCGTGCGCCCTCCGGGCTCGCCGCGTCGAGCGATCGCCCTCGCGGGTCGGCGCCGCCGCGGCGAGGGTCCGCTCCCGGCGCGACCGCCGTCGATCTGTCACAATCTGGTCATGAGTCAAACGCCCGCCGCGCGGCTGCGTGCCGCGATCGAACGAGGACCCGTCGCCCTCCCGGGAGCCTTCAACGCCCTCGCCGGTCGGGCGATCGCCGACGCGGGCTTCGAGGGCTGCTACGTCTCCGGCGCGGCGATGAGCGTCTCGGCGGGCGTGCCGGACGTGGGGCTCCTGACCCTCACCGAGTTCGCCGTCGAGATCCGCCGCATCGCGGATGCCTCTGGTCTCCCGGTGATCGCCGACGCCGACACCGGCTTCGGCGAGTACGAGCAGGCGCTGCGGACGGTGGTCGAGTACGAGCGGGCGGGGGCTGCCGGACTGCACGTCGAGGACCAGGTCTTCCCGAAGCGTTGCGGTCACCTCGACGGCAAGGACCTCGTCCCGATGGAGGAGATGGCGCTCAAGGTCGAGGCGATGGTCTCGGCGAAGCGCGATCCGAGCTTCCTCGTGATCGCGCGGACCGACGCCCGCGGGGTAAGCGGCATGGACGACGCGATCGCCCGCGCGAACGCCTACCGCGCCGCCGGCGCGGACGCGATCTTTCCCGAGGGGCTCCAGAGCGAGGGGGAGTTCGCCGCGTTCGCGAAGGGAAGCCCCGGTCTCCTGCTCGCGAACATGACCGAGTTCGGCAAGACGCCCTTCATCCCGCTCAGGCGCTTCGGCGAGCTTGGCTACCGGATGGTGATCTTCCCCGTGAGCCTGCTGCGCCTCGCGATGGGCGAGGTGGTCCGCAGCCTCGCCGTCCTCAAGCGGGAGGGCTCGGTCGAGTCGCTCGTCGACCGCATGCAGACCCGCACGCAGCTCTACGCGACGCTCGGCTACGAGCCGGGGAGGCCGTGGCGGATCCGGCGGTCGTGACGCGCTCGCGAGCCTGCGTCGACCGCGTCTATTGCACCCGCTCGAACCGGTACGGACCGTGCTCGGAGCCCCAGACCTGCGTGCCGTCGGCGGAGAAGCCGCGGTCGAGGGTCTCGAGCGTCGTCGCGTCGAGATGGATCTCGCTCGTCGTGTAGGCGGCGCCGCCTCGGGTCGAGGCGCAGTTCGTGCCTTCGGTCCCGCCCTTGAAGGCGGCGGGCCCATCCGCGACCAGCGTCACGCCGCAGCCCTCGAGCGGCGTGAGCATTCCCGGGATGACGTCTCCGAAGCGGCTGGGGTCCTTCCAGGCACCGGCGTAGACGAGCGGGTCGCCCGGGAGCGAGTAGATCATGCTGAGGACCGCCGGGCTGCCGTCGGCGGCGAGGGCGGGTCCGATCTGGTAGATCCGCTGGCGGTAGGGGCGGTCGAGCGCCGTGGTCACCGCCTGCTCGACGTAGAGCCACGGTCCATCCTTGCGGTCGGGCCAGATCGGGGTCATGTGGACCTCGACCTCCCGGAAGCGGGGGTCCGAGGCGGCTTGAGCGTGGTTCGAGAAGGACCCGGTCAGCCAGTCCGTGACCATCTTGACCTCCGGCGTGAAGCCCGTCGGGACGGAGGCGGACTCGCTCGGGGGCAGGGGTGCCTCGACCACGTTGACGCAGGACGCGGCTCCCAGAAGCACGCATCCGGCAAGGGTGGGAAGGGCGAAGCAGCGAGGGTTCGGCAGAAGCGTCGGCATGCCCCGGAAGATACCCCCGCGACCCGCGTGGATGGATCATTCTTGAACGTCGCCGGAGGGGAGGGATCCGCTACGATGCGAGGCTCGCCTGAACTCGACGGGGTCTGACGCACGACCCCCTTCCTCTCGCCATCGCCCGAGTCCGCCATGTCCGCCAGCACCGAAGCCGCCGGTTCCAAGTCCCCCTCGAAGCCCGACGCCAAGGCGCCCGACACCCGTGGTCTGGCGGGGCAGACCGTCGGCGACACTTCGATCTGCGCGGTGACCCAGACCGAGCTCATCTACCGCGGCTACGAGATCGCCGACCTCGCGGAGCACGCGACCTTCGAGGAGGTCGCCTATCTCCTGCTGATGGGCGAGAAGCCCACGCCCGCGCAGGCGAAGAGCTTCCACGCGGAGCTCGCCGGCATGCGGGACGTGCCCGCCGAGGTCGCCTCGATGCTCGCGGCGATCGTCAAGGCGAGCCCGACGACGCACCCGATGTCGCTCCTTCGGACCGGCGTGTCGCTCCTCTCGCACCGCGATCCCGAGTGCGAGGACAACGCGCCCGACGCGGAGCTGCGGAAGGCGAAGCGGCTCCTCGCGAAGATCCCCACCCTGATCGGCATCGGGCAGGCGGCGTGGGATGGTCGCGCGGTGCCGGCGAACGATCCGGGCATGACGCACGCGGCGTACCTGCTGCTGATGCTCACCGGCAAGAAGCCGACCGAGCTCGCGGCGCGGATCATGGACGTGAGCCTGATCCTCTACGCCGAGCACGACTTCAACGCGAGCACCTTCGCCTGCCGCGTCATCGCCTCGACCGAGACCGACCTGCACTCGGCGATCTGCGGCGGCATCGGCGCCCTCAAGGGAGCGCTCCACGGCGGCGCCAACGAGATGGCGATGGAGATGCTCAAGGAGATCGACCGCGACTGCGCGGGCGGTCGCATGTCCGTCGACGCGTGGATGAAGCAGGCGTTCGAGACGAAGCGGAAGCTCATGGGCTTCGGGCACCGCGTCTACAAGAACGGCGACCATCGGGCGGGCATCCTGCGGCGGTGGGGGCTCAAGCTCGCCGAGCAGCAGGGAACGGCGTCCAAGAAGTGGTTCGACCTCGGCGACGAGGTGCAGGCGATCATGCTCCGCGACAAGGCGATCCACCCCAACGTGGACTTCCCCTGCGGCATGACCTACTTCGTGATGGGGATTCCCGTCCCGCAGTACACGCCGATCTTCGTCGCCGCCCGGATCGTGGGCTGGAGCGCCCACGTCATGGAGCAGCACGCGAACAACCGGATCATCCGTCCGCTCGCGAGCTACGTCGGCGCCGACCGGCGGAAGTGGAACGGCTGAGCCAGGGCGGCGATCCGCCACGGCGTCCCGAATCGAAGTTCATCACGGCGGCGGCGACTCGTCCGCCGCCGTGTCGCTTGCGAAGACACCCGCCCGCCCTCCTCGAGGACCGAAGCATGAGCCACGTCGACTCGATCGTCATCGTCGGAGCCGGCACCATGGGATCCGGCATCGCCTTCGCCGCGGCGAGCGCCGGGCTCTCCGCGGTGGTGATCGACGTGCACGAGCCTGCCCTCGGCAAGGCGAAGGACTACCACGGGAAGACCGCCGCCCGCAGCGTCGAGAAGGGCAGGCTCCTCGAGGCGGACGCCAAGGGGCTGCTCGGGCGAATCCGCTACGAGAAGGACCTCGGCGCCGCGAAGGGGACCCGCTTCGCGATCGAGGCGGCGAGCGAGCGGGTGGACCTCAAGAAGGACCTCTTCCGAAGGCTCGCGGAGGTGGCGCTTCCCGACGCGGTCCTCGCGACGAACACCTCGAGCATTTCGATCACCGAGATCGCCTCCTCGGTGGGGGCGCACGCGGACCGCGTCATCGGCATGCACTTCTTCAACCCGGTGCCGGTGATGAAGCTCGTCGAGGTGATCAAGGGGCTCGCGACGAGCGACTCCACCGTCGAACGGACGATCGCCCTCGCGAAGACGATGGGCAAGACCCCGATCCCGGCGAACGACCGTGCGGGCTTCGTCTCGAACCGCGTGCTGATGCCGCTCATCAACGAGGCGTTCTTCGCGTGGATGGAGGGCGTCGCCCGGCCGGAGGACATCGACGAGATCATGAAGCTCGGCTGCAACTTCCCGATGGGACCGCTGCGGCTCGCCGACTTCATCGGCCTTGACGTGTGCCACGACATCATGATGGTGCTTCATCGGGAGCTGGGGGACCCCAAGTTCTTCCCCTGCCCGCTGCTGCGGCAGCTCGTCACCGCCGGACGGCTCGGCGACAAGACCGGTCGCGGCGTCTACGACCACGCCAGGTGAGCGGGCGGTGGCGACCGGTTCGCGCGCCGCGATCCGAGTCCGAGCGAGATCCGGGATGATCCACGCGGTCGAGGCGACGCTGACCGGCTCGCTCCTCGCGGGTCGACCTCCCTTCGACCTTCCTTCGCCCTCCCTTCGCCCGAGAATCGACGCGGCATCGCCTCGATCACGCGCCTCGCGACCAGACCGCGATGAATCCTCGTTTCCGGCAGGGCAAGGTCGTAGGATGAACCTAACTCGATCGAACCCCGCCCGCTCCCGGATCACCGCATGAGCACCGCCGATCCCCGCGCCGCCTCCTCCGTCCCCGCGCCCTCGAAGGTCGATCCGGAGACGGTGACCCTGTCGGGGTACGCGGTCGATCGCCTCTACGGTCCGGACACCGTCGAGACCCGCGATCCCCGCGATCCCGCGAAGGCGCATCCGCGGATCGGCGAGCCGGGGCAGTTTCCCTTCACCCGCGGCGTGCACTCGACCATGTACCGAAGCCGCCTCTGGACCATGCGCCAGTTCGCGGGCTTCGGCTCTGCCGACGACACCAACAGGCGATTCAAGTACCTCCTCGGGAACGCGAAGGGCACTAAGGCGAACACGGGGCTCTCGACCGCCTTCGATCTTCCCACGCTGATGGGCCGCGACTCGGACGATCCGCTCTCCGCGGGCGAGGTCGGTCGCTGCGGCGTGGCGATCGACACCGTCGAGGACATGCACCGCCTGTACGCGGACATCCCGATCGGCGAGGTGACGGTCAGCCAGACGATCAACGGGCCCGCCGCGGTCATCTGGGCGATGTACCTCGCGATGGCGCGGCAGCGGGGGATCTCCTGGTCCTCGCTCGGCGGCACGCTGCAGAACGACATCCTCAAGGAGTTCCACAGCCAGAACGAGTTCATCTATCCGCCCGAGCCGAGCGTGAAGCTCGTCGTGGACACCATCGAGTTCGCGACCCAGCACCTCCCGAAGTGGAACAGCGTCTCGATCAGCGGCTACCACATCCGCGAAGCGGGCTCGACCGCGACGCAGGAGCTCGCGTTCACCCTGCGGGACGGCATGGAGTACGTCGAGGCGTGCCTCAAGCGCGGGCTCGACGTCGACTCGTTCGGGCCGCGGCTCTCCTTCTTCTTCAACAGCCACAACGAGTTCTTCGAGGAGATCTGCAAGCTCCGCGCGGCGAGGCGGATCTGGGCGAAGGCGATGCGGGACCGCTTCGGCGCCAGGCAGGAGCGGTCGTGGCTGATGCGGACCCACGTCCAGACCGCGGGGTGCTCCCTCACCGAGCAGCAGCCCCTCAACAACGTCGTGCGCGTCGCCTACCAGGCGCTCGCGGGCGTGCTCGGCGGCTGCCAGAGCCTCCACACCGACTCGATGGACGAGACCCTCGGGCTTCCCACCGAGAACGCGGTGCGGCTCGCCCTGCGGACGCAGCAGATCCTCGCCCACGAGACCGGCGTCCACCGCACCGTCGATCCGCTCGGCGGAAGTTGGTTCGTCGAGGCGCTGACCGATCAGATGGAGGCGGACGGCGACGCGATCATCCGCGAGATCGACGAGATGGGCGGCGTCGTCTCCGGCATCCACAAGGGGTACTTCCGCCGCTCGATCGCGGAGGCGAGCTACCGCTTCGGGCAGGAGATGGAGGCGGGCGACCGGATCATCGTCGGCGTCAACGCGTACCCCGAGGGGAACGACGAGCGGGCGGTCGAGATCCTGCAGATCCCGCACGAGGTCGAGACCGATCAGTGCGGGCGGCTCGCCGCGTTCCGCCGCCGGCGCGACGCCGGTCGGGTGAAGTCCTCGCTCGACGCGATCCGCGCCGCCTGCCGCAAGGGCGAGAACGCCATGCCCTCGCTCGTCGAGGGCGCCGACGCCGGCTGCACGCTCGGCGAGATGGTGCAGGCGATGGCGGACGTCTACGGTCGCTACTCGGGCGGACCGGAGTGGTGATGCGGTCGCGGGGCATCGACCCCGCCTCGGCGTGCTGCCTGACCGTCATCCCGCGCCGGTAGCATCCGTCGTCCGCGGTCCCCGAGCGTCTCGGGCGCCGCTGCGTCGCGGAGTTCCCTCCCATGCGGATCCTCGTCTCGAGCGCGGTCGGCGCCCTCTTCGTCTTCTTGTGGGGGGCGATCTCCTGGGCGGCGCTCGATCTGTGGGGCGACGCCGCGACGACGATCTCGGCGGAGGACGAGTCGCGGCTCGTCGAGTCGCTCGACGCGGTCCTCGATGGATCCGGCGTCGCCTTCGTGCCCCAGCCGCCCCGGCACGCGGCGGATGCGTCGGAGGCGGAGCGGATGCAGGCGACGGACGCCTGGATGGCACGGCATCGCGAGGGTCCGATCGCGATGGTGGTCTACCAGGAGGAGGGCGAGGAGCCGATGGCGCCTTCGACGATGCTGACCGGCGTTGCCCTCGACTTCGTGGCGGCGCTCCTCGTGAGCGCCGTGATGGTCGCGGTCGGAGGCGGCTACGGGCGGCGGTTCGCGGCGGGGCTCGCGATGGCGGTCTTCGCCGCCCTCACGGGACACGGGATGTACTGGAACTGGTTCGCCTTCCCCGACGACTGGACCACCGCGATGACCGCCGACCAGATCATCGCCTGGACGATCGGCACCCTCGCGATGGCGGCGATCGTGCGACCGCGACCGCCGGTCGGAGCCTGACCCATGACCTCGCGACGAACGTTCCAGGCGCCCAAGGGCACCCGCGACTTCTACCCGCCGCAGATGGCGGCGAGGCGCCGCATCGAGGAGGTGTGGCGGCGGGCGTCAATCGACTGCGGCTTCGAGGAGATCGAAGGACCGACCTTCGAGCATCTCGACCTCTACACGGTCAAGAGCGGCGAGGGGATCGTCTCCGAGCTCTTCTCGTTCCGCCGCGCCGGCGGCGAGGACGACTACGCGCTTCGACCGGAGTTCACCCCGACGCTCGCCCGCATGGCGGCGGCGAAGGGCGCGTCGCTGCCGCTGCCCACGAAGTGGTTCGCGATCCCGACGCACTTCCGCGCGGAGCGACCGCAGCGGGGGCGCCTTCGGGAGTTCCTGCAGTGGAACGTGGACGTCATCGGGCTCGGCGAGCCGGATGGCGAGGTCGAGATCATCGAGGCGGCGGTGCTCGCCCTCGAGCGGTTCGGGCTCACCCCGCGCGACGTGCAGGTTCGCCTCAGCCATCGTGAGGCGATCGCCGCGCTGCTGCGGTCGCTCGGGGTCGGCGAGGCGCGGGTTCCCGCCGCGTTCGAGCTCCTCGACCGCTTCGATCGGCTGCCGCCGGACGAGTTTGCCCGCCGCGCGGGCGAGCTTGGGCTCGACGAAGGCGCCGTCGCCCGTCTCCGCGAGGCGATGGTGATCGCCCGGCCGATGTCCGACGGTCCCGGCGCGATCGCCGCCGCGATGGGGATCGCCGCGGCGCCGCTCGCCTCGATCGAGCCGCTGCAGCAGCGGCTCCGCGCCTCGGAGCTCCTCGAGTGGTGCACCTTCGATCCTTCCATCGTCCGAGGGCTGGCCTACTACAAGGGGATCGTGTTCGAGGTCCACGAGACCGGCGGCGCGGAGCGCGCCGTCGCGGGCGGTGGTCGATACGACGGCTTGATCTCGCTCGTGGGCGGTCCCGACCTCCCCGCGTGCGGGCTCGGCATGGGTGACGTGGTGCTCTCGCTCGTCCTGAAGGACCGCGGGCTCCTCGGCGAGGACGAGGGCGAGTCGCTGCTGCCGCGCCCCGATGCCTTCGTGATCGCGCTCGACCCGGAGGCAACCCCTCGATCACTCGCGATCGTCCGCTCGCTGCGCCGCGCGGGGCACCATGCCCGCCTCAGCCATCGCGCCTCCCGCAACCTCGGCAAGCTCCTTGGCGACGCGAGCAAGTGCCGCGCGAGGTTCGCGGTGATCCTCGACGCGGGAGCGAGCGAGGGGCGAGCGACGCTCAAGGACCTCGCGAGCGGCGGTCAGGTCGAGGTCGCCATCGCGAACCTGCCTGCCGAGCTCGCGAGCCGCCTCGCGTCGGGTCCGGCGGAGTGAGCGCCCTCCGATGAAGGACGCGCGCCGCATCCTCGTCGTGGTCGCGGTCGATGCCGAGGCGAGTGCGATCGGCGACCAGCCAGGAGTCGAGCTCGTGGTGGGGGGCATCGGTCGCACCAACGCCGCGTGCGCGACGACCGAGGCGATCCTGCGCCGCGGTCCCTTCGCCGCGGTGCTGTCGGGGGGAGTCGCGGGCTCGCTGCCCGGGTCCGACCTCGCGATCGGCGACCTCGTCGTCGGACGCGAGTCGGTCTACGTCGAGGAGGGACTCGAGACGCCGGAAGGCTTCGGCGACATGACGAGGCTGGGGTTCCCGCTCGGTGACTTCCCGGGCAACCGCGTGCCGGGCGACCCGACGCTCCTCGCCCGCGTCGCGGAGATCGGTCGGGTGGGAACGATCGCGACCGTGGCGACCTGCTCGGGAACCGACCGTCTCGCGGCGGAGGTCGTGCGCCGCACCGGGGCGATCGCCGAGGCGATGGAGGGCGCGGCGGTCCTGCATGCGGCGCGGCGGCAGGGGACTCCTGCCCTCGAGGTCCGCGCCATCAGCAACTCGACCGGCGACCGCGACCGCCAGCGATGGGAGATCGGGAAGGCGTTTTCGACCCTGCGGCACGCCGCGCCTGCGATCCTCCGTCTCCTCCGCGGCGAGTAGGTCGGAGCGCTCTCGGACCTTAGGGGTCGCGTCGACGGGCCCGTTGGTCCACGAGGAGGCGGTTCCGGGAAACGCGTCGAAGGCACTGAACCGGCGCACCGCTCGCGCCGATCTCCTCCACGGGTCCCCCCCGACCTCCGGAGTCGTTGCCGCCATGGTGTTTCCCCTCTTCTCGGGCCAGGTCTCGCCGATCGTCGTCGACTTCGGCGCGTCGACGGTGAAGTTCCTCCAGGTCGTGGGGGGGGGCGTGCCGAGCCTGACCGCCGCTGCGGAGCTGCCCATTCCCGAGGATGTTCGGCTCGAGCCGGCCGCCCGCGATCGCTACGTCGCGGACCGCCTCGCCGCCGTCCTCCGGAGCCGACCGTTCCGCGGTCGCCGCGTGGTCTTTGCTCCCCGCGCCGAGAGCGTCTTCATCCAGCATCTGCAGCTGACTCCCGCCGAGGGCGTCGATGCCGGCGAGCAGGTTCGGGTCCAGCTGTTGACGAAGCTCGGCGGCAGCCAGGCGGACCTCGTCGTGCGTCACTGGCAGGTCGCGGAGTGTCCGCGGGACGGGCAGGTGCGGCACGAGCACCTCGGCATCGCGATCCCTCGTGACGAGGTGATGCGCATCGTCGAGCTCTTCCGTCGCCTCCGCCTGCAGGTCGTCGGCGTGCATGACGGCGTGCAGTCGATGGTGCGGGCGTTCGACCACCTCCATCGCCGCGAGGGCGATCAGGACCGCCGGACCATGTACGTGGACCTCGGCTGGAGCCATACCCGCGTCGCGATCGCCCACGGCACGCGTCTGGTCTTCGCGAAGAGCATCCCGATGGGCGGACGGCATCTTGCCTCGCCGAGCGCCGCCGCGGAGGCGGTGGAGACGACGCCCGAGCCGGAGACCTCGATCGGCGCTCGCGCCCGCGACGCGCTGCGTGGCCGCGGGCCGACCGCGTCGCTGTCGCTCGCCGAGGATCGTCGAGGTCGAAGCCAGCCGGCGGCGCTCGGGCGACCGCTCGAGCCGGCGGCGCCCTCCCTCGGTTCGGCGGAGGCGCTGGAGGGGCTCGGGCACGAGCTGGCGATGTGCGTCCGCTACTACCAGTCGATCTTCCCCGACCGCCCGATCGAGCGGTCGATCTTCGTCGGCGGCGAGGCCCGCCGCACCGAGCTCTGCCAGAGCATCGCCCGCGTGCTTCGCCTCCCGGCGCAGCTTGGCGATCCGATCGCCCGGCTCGCCGGACTCGATCGATCCGGTCTGCCTGCCGGACCTCACCCGGGTTGGGCGGTCGCGTGCGGGCTCTGCACCGCGCCGGTCGACCTCTGAACGAGCGTTCCTCGGAGTCCCCACGATGCCCGACGTCAGCCTTCTTCCCGACGACTACCTCGCCGAGGCCCGCGAGCGGCGGACCAACATCCTCGGTCTGACCCTGTTCGCGGTCGTGCTCGGCGGCGTCGCGGTCTGGTTCACCCGCACCAACCTCGAGTGGCGGGAGATCCGCGATCGGCAGGAGCAGGTCGGGGCGTCCTTCACCGCGGTCGCCGAGCAGATCCGCGACATGCAGGAGCAGGAGAAGACCCGCCGCGAGATGGTGGAGAAGGCGCAGCTTGCCCTCTCCCTCGTGGATCCCATCCCGCGGTCGATCCTGCTTGGCGAGCTGGTCCGAAGGATGCCGGAGAAGGTCAGCCTCGTCGACCTCGACCTCCGCAGCGAGCCGATCAAGATGCCGCGTCCGCGTCCCGCGGCGGAGGTCACCGACGAGCCGCGCAGCAAGGCCGCCGCGAGCCGCCGCAAGGCGAAGCCGGACGGCGAGCCGACCGCGCCCCCGAAGCCCGAGCCCGTCCGCTTCGCGGTGACGGTCCTGCTGACGGGGATCGCGCCGACCGACCTCGACCTCTCGCGGTACCTGCAGGCGCTCGGGGAGTTCGACCTCCTCGAGAGCGTGCGCCTCGAGGTCAGCGAGGAGAAGCAGGTGCTCGGCGTGCCGTCGCGGCAGTTTCGGATCGCGATCCGGATCTCGCCGCAGGCGGACATCCGCCTCAGCCGCTCGCTGATGGTCGGCGTCGAGCGGGCGCCGGAGACGGCGGTCGCGGCAACCCCCATGAGCGGACCCGCGACGCCGGGCGCCGACGACGAGTTCGTGGGATCGGGTGGTCGGTTCGACCCGGCGGTCATGGCGGGCGGATCCGCCGCCGCGGAGGAGCGTTGACATGAGAGTCGGACTTCGAGAACTGATCTTCCTGGGTCTTCTCCTCGCCGTGCCGGTCGCGGCGTGGATGATGGTCTTCCAGCCTCGCCACGCGCAGATCGAGCGGGCGCGGGAGGAGATCGAGGTCAAGCAGGCGACGCTTCGGCAGCTCGCGAAGGTCACCAACCGCATCGAGGACCTCCGCGCCGACATCGCGGCGGGGCAGGAGGCGCTGCGGAAGCTCGACCGCAAGATCCCCGACCGCTCCGGGATCGACGCGATCCTGGAGCAGATCACCCAGTTGGCGATGAAGCACCAGCTCGAGATCCGCTCGGTCAAGGGCGAGCGACCCGTCGCGGCGCCGCTCTACATGGAGCTGCCGCTTCGGATGTCGATCGAGGGCGAGTTCGAGGGGCTCTACCGCTTCCTCGCCGAACTCGAGCGGTTCGAGCGGATCACCCGCGTGCATCACCTCAAGGCGACCCGAGTGATCGAGGGCAAGGCGACCGAGACCGACAAGTTCGCCGGACTCAAGGTTGACCTGACCATGAGCATCTTCTTCGACCCCGAGCCCACCTCGGTGGCGCTGGTTCCCTGACGGAGACGACCCGTGCCGATCCTCACCCGTGACTCCACCCTGCGGGGCAACGCCGACGAGCGGAGCCGTCCGGGCGACCTCCGCCTCGGAGGCATGCCCGATGCCAACCTGGACGAGTCCGCCCCGACCGACCGCCGTCCGATCCGACGGATGACCTCCGGCTCGCTGGTGGTCCTGCTGCTCGCCGTGGTGGCGGTGGTGGGGCTCTACAGCATGCGGAACATCGGCCGGATCTCCGCCTCGACCGGGATCAGCCGGGAGATCGAGCAGCTCATCGCGTCGGTGCTGCCGACCAACGGCGACGCTGGTGCCGGGGCGGTCCAGAACCTTCCCTCGGTCGACGACTCGGCGCTCTTCGCGATGCTCGACACCGACCATCGCGCGACGCTGCAGGTGCCCTTCGAGCAGCTCGGGCGCGACCCGTTCGTGCTGTGGCGCGATCCCTCGGCGCCAGCGCCGGATGCGACGGCGGTCGCCGTCGATGATCGCGCCGGATCCGGCGAGGCGTGGGGTCGGGAGGTCGAGCGCGTCGTGGGGCTGCTCCAGCTCAAGTCGGTGATCGGCGGCGGCTCGTCCTCCGCGATGGCGAACGTGAACGGCCGCATCATCCGTCCGGGCGACGTCTTCACCGTCGCCGAGGCGGAGGCCGAGTTCCGCGTCGTCCGCATCGAGCGGGACTCGGTGGTCCTCAAGGCGAGGAACCCCCGGCTCGGCATCGAGCAGGACGCGGTGCTCCGCCAGCCTCGACCCTTCTGACCTTCCCGCGATCCGTCCGAGCCGACAGGGGACGACGATGTCGACGACCGAGCGAGCACGAACCGATCGATTCGGTCTTCCCCTCTCGGGGGAGTTGGCGACCGCCCCCGACGCGAGCACGGGGTCGAGCAACGAGGGTGGCGACGTCTCGCTCAGCGCGCTCTACGTGCCTGATCCGGAGGTCCACGGTCGCGAGGACCTCGCCGACCGCCTCCATCGGGTCGGTGCCCTCGACGCCGAGCAGCTGACCACGGTCCGGCGGCTCGAGAAGCAGACCCCCGGTCGCCGCGCGGCGGACATCCTGATCGGGATGGGCGTCGCGGAGGCGGTGGTGCAGGAGCATGCCGCGGCGATCGCCGGTCTCGCCTTCCGCCGCATCGAGGGCGCGATCGACTCCGAGCTGCTCGCCCGGCTCGGTCGCGAGTACTGCCGCCGACATGGCGTGCTGCCCCTCGGTCGCGAGGGCGGTCGACTCGTGGTCGGGACGGTCAGCCCGGACGAGGTCTTCATCCTCGACGAGGTGAAGCGGCGCTTCGGCGCCGAGCTCCTCCGTCACGTGCTGATCACCAGCGCCGACCTGCAGGTCGCGCTCGAGTCCGCCTCGGGCGACGCGGATGAGCCGGACATCTCCCGGATCCTCGCCGACGTCGCGGAGGATGACGTCGAGGTGCAGCGCGAGGAGGAGGTCTCCGACGACATCGAGCGGCAGGCGGAGAGCTCGCCGGTCGTCCGCTACGTCAACCACATCATCCAGAGCGCGGTGCGGGAGGGGGCGTCCGACATCCACGTCGAGCCCGACGAGCGCCAGCTGCGGGTGCGGTTCCGCATCGACGGCGTGCTCTTCGACGCCATGACGCCGCCGCGGCGGATGCACGCGGCGCTCACGAGCCGCATCAAGATCATGGCGAACCTCGACATCGCGGAGCGCCGCATGCCGCAGGACGGTCGGATCCGCGCGACCGTCGGCGGACGTCAGCTCGACATCCGCGTCTCCACCGTGCCGACGCCGCAGGGCGAGAAGACGGTGATGCGCCTCCTCGACAACCGCTCGATCCAGGTGCAGCTCGAGGAGCTCGGCTTCGCGAGCGAGACCCTCTCCGCGTGGAACGAGCAGATCAACCAGCCGCACGGGATCATCCTCGTCACCGGTCCGACCGGATCCGGCAAGACCACGACCCTCTACAGCTCGATCCGGAAGATGGACATCCGGCGGATGAACGTCTCGACCGTCGAGGATCCCGTCGAGTACCACCTCTCGGGGATCACCCAGATCCAGACCCACGAGAAGATCGGCATGACCTTCGCGCGGGCGCTCAAGGCGCTGCTGCGGCAGGATCCCGACGTGGTGATGGTCGGCGAGATCCGCGACCTCGAGACCGGCGTGACCGCGATCCAGGCGGCGCTCACCGGGCACCTCGTGCTCTCGACGCTGCACACCAACGACGCCGCGGGCGCGGTGACCCGCCTGATCAACATCGGCGTGGAGCCGTTCCTCGTGGGCGCCGCCCTCAACGCGGTGCTCGCGCAGCGGCTCGTGCGGCGCACCTGCAGCCACTGCCGTGAGAAGTTCACGCCGGGACCCGAGTTCCGCGCGGTGCTCGAGAAGCACGGGGTCGATCCCGACTCGCTCCTCGCGGGGAAGGGCTGCGACCACTGCCGCCAGACCGGCTACAGCGGACGGGTGGGCATCTTCGAGCTCCTCGCGATCAACGACCGCCTGCGGGACCGCATCGCGGGCAACCCGAGCCTCAGCGAGTTCCGCCGCGCCTGCCTCGACGAGGGCATGAAGACGCTCCGCACCGACGGCTTCGAGAAGGTCGCCAAGGGTCAGACCACCATCGAGGAGGTCTTCCGCGTGACCGAGTCGGGCGACTGATCGACCACGCCTAGCCGAGGAACGCGGCGACCGAGAGGACCGCCCAGACCGCGATCGAGAGCGGCAGCTTGCCGAGCGTGCCGAGCACCCTCCCGATGGCGGCGCCGGTCGCCGGTCGCATGCTGCGTTCGACCGAGGATCCCGCCGAGACCTCCCCCAGGAGCGCCCCGCCGAAGCTGCCGAGGACCGCGCCGGCGAGGGTGCCGACCACCGGGACCGGGATGAGCACCGTCCCGAGGACCGCCCCCACGAGGGAGCCGACCAATGCCCCAAGGATCCCTCGACGGGATGCCCCGCCCCGCTGCGCACCGAAGGCGGAGGCGAGGAACTCGATCAACTCGCCGAGGAGCGCGAGACCCACGGCGACCACGAGGATCGTGATCGAGAAGGTGGGGCGTTCCGCTTCGGCGAGCCACCAGCCATCGAGGAGATCGACCCCGACCGCCAAGGCGATCAGGATCCACGTCCCGGGGATGCCGAGGATGGTGAGCACCACGCAGGCAAGCCCGAGCAGCGTGAACACCCCCGCGACCGGGTAGGCGATCCACGCCAGGTCGAGGGGCGCGGTCGTGACGGGGGTCGGATCCATCAGGTGATCGTCTCCGGAAGGGGGCGGTTCGGCTCGCGGGCGGGCGTCAGGCAACTCATTGGGAATCCAGCCCTCGGGGAATCTAAGTACTTCGGGAATCCAGCACTCGGATCCGCCACTCGTCTCCCTTGACGGGCATCGCTTCGATCAGGCTCGGTCGCGCGGCGTCCTCCCACGCGAGGTCGAGGCGCCACCCCTCGCCGAGGCGCCGGGCGCCGACCACCCGACCCTGGCGGCGGGGGGTGACGACGCCCCGACCTCCGTCCAGCACCCGGACCTCCGTCAGCGCGAGGTAGAGCGGTCGATGGTCGGGGATTCGAGTTGCCCGCAGGACGGTCCCCGGAGCCGCCGCATCGAGGCGTCGGTCGACGCGGAAGGTCGGCACCAGCGTCGCCCCTGAGTCCACGGGCGGCGGCGACCACTCCACCAGCCAGTCGAAGTGCGACCGATGCCCCGGAAGGTCGTGCCGGAGGATCGCGGTTCGGAGGGTTCGGGCGGTCATGCGCGACTCAACGGATTCGAGGCGTTCGGTATCATCGCCGCCCGTCCGGATGCGATCGCTTCCGTCGTCGGAGCGGCCTGATCCGGACCCCGGGCTGGCGAGGATCGCCAGCATCCCTCGGCGAGCGACCGCACGCGAGTCTCCTCCTCGTGAAACCCGCGAGGAGGTCTCGAGGAAGGACGCCGCCGGACGAGGAGGAAGGATCCGACCATGACGCAGCACTCGCCCCACGCCCCGACAAGCCATCGACGCGCCGGCGCCGGACGCATCGTTCGGCTCGCCGCGATCGCCGCGGTCGTCCTCGCGGCATCCGCCGGCTGCCAGAAGGGGCGCACCACCGAGGACCTCATCGCCCGCGGCAACCATGCCTACGACTACGGTCGCTACGAGGAGGCGGAGCGCGACTTCAAGCGGGTGCTCGACCGCTACCCCGGCGATCCGGCGGCGAACCTCGGCTACGGACGGACCATGGAGGCGATGGGACGGCTCGAGGAGGCGCGGATGGCGCTCGAGACCGCGTCGGTCGCGAGACCGCTCGACCTCGAGATCTCGCTCGCCCTCGCGGAGGTGCTCTACGAGCAGCGCGACACCGAGCGGCTCTACCAGCTCCTGCGCGACCGGGCGGTCGAGCAGGGGCGGGTCGAGGCGTGGCTCGCGATGGCGGACTTCGCGCTGCGACTCGATGACCCCGACACGGCGCAGATGGCGATCGTGGCGGCGCTCGAACTGAGCGGCGCCCGCAGCGCGGATCCCTACCTCGAGGCGGCACGGCTCGCGGAGCGGGTCGGCAACCAGAAGGAGGCGATCCGTCGGCTCCGGCAGGCGTACGGGATCGCCCCGGAGGATCCGCGGGTGATCGCGGGTCTCGTCGAGTACGGCGAGGTGCCCGGACCGACGATCGCGCTGCCGCCCGGGAAGTGAGACACGTCGCCGGTGGCGAAGAGCGGTCGCGTCAAGGCTTCGGAAGGCTGGCTCGATCGCCTCGCGATCCTGAGTGATCCGACCCGCCTGCGCATCCTCGCCCTCTGCGCACGCGAGGAGTTGGCGGTCGGCGAGATCGCCCGCGCCCTGCAGCTTCCCCAGTCCACGGTCAGCCGGCAGCTGAAGCCCCTGCATGAGGGCGGCTGGCTGCGTCGGCGGGTGGAAGGGCCGACCTCGCTCTTCCGCCTCGTCGAGGAGGACCTCGACGCGTCGATCCGCTCGCTCTGGAGCCTGACCAGCGAGCAGGTGGCTTCCTCCGGAGACCTTGCCGAGCCGCTTGCCGAGGATCGCCGCCGCCTCGCCGAGGTGCTCGCGGCAAGGCGCTTCGAGGGTCGGTCGTTCTTCGGACGCGTCGGCGGCGAGTGGGACGCAATCCGGCGCGAGCTCTTCGGCATCCACTTCATCGACGAGGCGCTGCTCGGGCTCCTGCCGCCGAGCTGGACGGTGGCGGATCTCGGCTGCGGCACCGGCGAGATCTCCGCGCGGCTCGCCGGGATCGTGCGTCGGGTGGTGGCGGTCGACCGCGAGCCGAGCATGATCGAGGCGGCGCGGCGGCGCCTCGCGGAGTTCCCGAACACCGAGGTGCGGGAGGGGCAGCTCGAGTCGCTGCCCATCGACGATGGCGAGCTCGACGCGGCGGTGATCTCCCTGGTGCTGCACCACCTCGAGGATCCCTGCGCGGCGGTGCGCGAGGGAATCCGCGTGCTGCGTCCGGGCGGCGTGCTCCTCGTCATCGACATGGTGCGCCATGACCGCGAGGCGTACGTCGCGGCGATGGGGCATCGCCACCTTGGCTTCGCGCCGGAGGATCTCGCGGCGTGGGCGACGAAGGCGGGCGTTCCCACGCCCCTCGTGCGTCGGCTGCGCCCGGATCCGCATGGTCGAGGTCCCGGACTCTTCGCGGCGACCTTCGTCCGCCGCTGAGCGATCCCGCCGTCGCTAGGATCGGAACCTCCATGACCAGCCACGGTCCGAAGGAGCGGACCAGCGATCCGCGGGTGCTTCGACGCAACCTGCGACTCCTCAATGCCGACGCGTTCGCGTGGGCCCTGATGACCGGCTGCGGCGAGGCGTACTTCGTCGCGTTCGGTCTCGCCGCGGGTCTCGGAGAAGTCAGCTCCGGCCTGCTCGCGACGGTGCCGCTCCTGATCGGCGCCGCGGCGCAGATGATCTCGCCGTGGGGGATCCGAAGGTTCGGCAGCCTTCGTGGCTGGATCGCCTCCAATGCGGGGATCCAGGCGCTCTCGCTCGTGCCGCTCGTCGTGATGGCGGAGATCCAGTACGCCCCGGCGTGGGCGATCTTCGTCCTCGCCTCGATCTACTGGGCGGGCGGTCTCGCCACCGCGCCCGCGTGGAACACCTGGGTCACGACGCTCGTGCCCTCGCCGCTTCGGGCGAGGTTCTTCGCCCATCGCTCGCGGGTCGCCCAGATCGGGCTCATCGTGGGGGTCGCCGGCGGCGGCGCGATCCTCCAGTGGGGGAAGTCCGCGGGATTCGAGCTCGGGGCATTCGGCGCGGTCTTCTTCATCGCGTTCCTCGCCCGCACGACCTCCTCGTGGCTCCTCTCCCGGCACAGCGATGCGCCGCCGGGGTTCGAGCGGCGGATCGAGCCGTTGAACTGGAGGTCGATCGCGCCCTTCCTCGCCGAGGGCAAGGGCCGCATGGTCCTCCTCTACATGCTGGCGGTGACCATGAGCGTGCAGGTCTCCGGACCGTTCTTCACCGCCTACATGCTCGAGGAGCTCCGCTTCAACTACCTCGAGCTCATGCTCATGACCGTCGCGAACGTCCTCTCGAAGGTCATGTTCCTGCCGGTGATCGGGCGCTTCGCCAAGAGCCAGGGACCGGGGCGGCTGCTCTGGATCGGAGGCCTCGCGATCACGCCCGCCGCGACGTTGTGGCTGGTCTCCGGGAACTTCTGGTACCTGATGGCGCTGCAGTTCGTGGTCGGCGCCGGCTGGGCGTGCTGGGAGATGGCGACGTTCCTGCTCGTCTTCGACACGATCCCGGAGGACCGCCGCACGCCCGTCCTCACCGTCTTCACCCTCGCCAACGCGGTCTCGATCGTGCTCGGGTCCCTGATCGGCGCGGTGATCCTCCGCGAGGTCGGCGTGGGCGCCTGGGGCTACGCGGTGCTCTTCGGGGCGACCGGCGTGATGCGCCTGGTGACGCTCTTCATGCTCGCGTCGATCTCGCCGATCGCGATGCGGGAGAAGTTCCGCGGGCGCCTGCTCGGGCTCAAGACGCTCTCGGTGCGTCCCGGCGCCTCGTCGATCTCGATGCCCGAGCCGATGGATGGGGCGCCGCCGCGAGCCCATCACCGACCGGTCAGAGGTTCCCGCGGCGCAGCTCGATCTCGATCGCCTCGAAGAGCGCCTTGAAGTTGCCCTTGCCGAAGCCGCGCGGGCCGCGCTTGGAGAAGCTGCCGCAAACGCGGACAGAGCCGCTTGGTCGCCGCGGGGCGGTGGAGGAACCCCTTGGGCGATGCTTCGTCAACTGCCGCGATCCGCGTTCGAGAGACCGATCTCGTCTTGACTCGCTCCTACCAAGTACGCGCCGCCCGGCGCGGTCGCCGAACCAGAGGTACGCCATGCACCCGATCCCCCGCCCACCCGTGCCGCGTCGCCCCGTCGCTCGGACGAACTGGCGGAGTCGAGGGGCGGGGGGGGGTGGGGGTGGTTGGAGCGGCTCGTCGGCATTGGTCGGGTGCCGTCGTCCTCCGGGTCTGCGGAACCGCCAACCACGCGCCCGCCCACCGCCGTCGCCTCCCCTCCACCGTGCCCTCGACGCCGACGGATCTCCTGACCGCACCCCCACCCCGGTCCGCTTGACAGGTAGCGAGCTCCTCCCGGTTCACGCGTCCCGGGGATGCAATCACCTCGTCGGGGAGCGAGCGGCGCGATGAGGTCCGAACCGTGGTCCTGCCCAGCCTGCCGGGCGTCGTCGCCATCTCGGACTTCCGCCGGGCGGCGATTGGTCCGCGTGGACCTTGGTGCTAGGGTGGAGACATCGTCGTCCGCCGGGGACGACGCTTCACGGGGCACCCGGGCGTTCTGGGTGCCGGGGACTGTTCTGGGAGACGTGGAATGAAGAGCTTGAACGGGGTCGCGGTGGCGGCGCTGATCGCAGCGGTCGGTGCGCCGATCGCCCACGCCCAGGAGGCCGTGCAGTGGCGCGTCGAGGACGCCGGGAATGGGCATTGGTATCAGTTTCGCACATTTGGACATAACTGCTTCCTCGCC
>Ga0194132_10001020_pt1 | contig 56777 bp, 55 predicted proteins | sample TA2KigOf80mmetaG_FD_148612 | JGI IMG/M metagenome (GOLD analysis project Ga0194132, IMG submission 148612) | Freshwater microbial communities from Lake Tanganyika, Tanzania - TA2015054 Kigoma Offshore 80m | ecosystem: Environmental > Aquatic > Freshwater > Lake | place: Tanzania: Lake... | reverse complement strand
GAACGGGGGGCGCTCGCCGGCGTTGCCGGCTCGCGCTGACTTGAAGAACGCAGAGCCCCTACCCGGTCCCACCGGCGTCATTCTCCAGTGACGACTGGTTCGAAGAAAGCCGGCAGGTCAGTTCAGCTCGACGAAGCTGGACCGTCGATCGCGAACGAGCTGCAGCGGCACCAGCCCCATCTCCGCTTGAAGCTGGCGTTTGACCTCTGTGACAAGGGTCGAGCGGGTCGCCTCTGCGTCGGCGATGCGCGCGCCGCGCTCGCCAGCAGTGCCGCGGGGTCGCTCGTCAACCCGACCGGCGCCCTTCAGATGGCCTCGCATCTCCGCCCGGACGGCGTCGAGTTTCGCGTCGTACACCGCCGTGGCGAACGCATGCTCGCTCCTCGCGTGGAACGTTCCGAACAGGACGCCCGACACGGCTACCGACATCAACGCCACAATCGACCAGAACCGAGACGGCATCTTTGCGACTCCGATGTACCCTCACGACGAGTCCGTGCGAGCGACATCTCACGTCGATGCGCACGCGTGCAGCCTGAGGCCGCGCGTGGGCTCACAGGAGGTATCGGCACGAACTCAGATCCGCTCGAAGTTCTTCTCGATTTCGCGGCGTGTGAGGCGAAGCATGACAGGCCGTCCATGCGGGCAGACGGTCGAATAGGCCGTAGCCCGGAGCTCGTCGAGGATGTGGGTCATCTTCTCGTACGTCAACGGATCGTTCGCCTTGACGGCCGCGTGACACGCCATGGTCGCGGCGAGACGACGGAGGGCGTCCTGCACGTGCGCGCCGCGGTCGAGCCCATCGAGGTCTTCGGCCAGCGCGCGGACGGCTCTCGACGCATCCTCCGTCTTGAGCAGCACGGGCACCGCCGCGACCCGCAGCGTCCCATCGCCGAAGGCTTCGACCTCGAACCCCAGCCGCTCCAGCTCGGCTCGACGAGCGATCACCGCCTGCTGCCCGGCCGGCGTCAACTCGATGAGCAACGGCACGAGCAGCCGTTGCGACTCCAGCGTGCCACGTGTCAGACGCTCCATGACACGCTCGAAGAGCACGCGTTCGTGCGCCACGTGTTGGTCGATGATGGCCACGCCCTCGTCATCGACAGCGATGATGAACGTGTCACGGAACTGCCCCAGCGGGATCAACGGCCGTACCTCGGGCGACGCGGGCGCTCCGGCTGAACGTGGCGTGGGCTCGAGCGCATCCACCGCCGCGCTCGCGCCCTGCGACGGTGTCGAGGCTGCCGTGGGTACCGGCGCGGATCCGCTGATGGTCGTTGCCGCGCCCAGCACCCACCGATTCGGATAGTGTCCGCCTGCCAAGACGCCGGGCAACCCGGCAGGTCGAGGCTCGGCACCAGGTGCCGCGTCCGGTCGAAGGTACAGCTGCGGCGTCCCGCTCTGCCCGAGTGCCTGCATGAAAGCCCGCCGCACGACCTCGTGCACCAGCGACTGATCTCGAAAGCGTACCTCGGCTTTCGTCGGGTGGACGTTCACGTCCAACGCGTCTGGCGGAATGCGGATGAACACGTGCACTTCGGGGCTGCGTTCCTTGATTGATGCCTGGCTGTATGCATCGAGGATCGCGTGCGCAATCGTCCGATCCTTGATGATCCGCCGATTGATGAAGATGTGCTGCGGCCCTCTCGTCGGTCCGTGGTCGGCGAGCGCCGCGATGAATCCGGTGAGCTGAATGCCGCCGGCCTCCTTCCGCACCTCGAGCAGATCGCTTCGGTCGCCGTACAGCTGGAAGAGCCGGTCGCGACTCGTTCGGGCCGGCGGACACTCGAAGACCGTCCGTCTACCGCTGGTCAGCGTGAACCCAACGTCGTGGTACGCAAGCGCCAGTTGCGAGGCGATACGAGACACCTGCGCCGACTCCGCCGCATCGGCCTTGAGAAACTTGCGCCGCGCAGGCAGGTTGTAGAAGAGGTCGTTCACCTCGATGGTCGTGCCCTCGGGTGCGCCGACCTCCTGCATCGACGAGACGAGGCCGCCGTTCACGCGAATCTCGGTAGCCGAGGGCTCTCCTTTCGCGCGCGTTCGGAGCACGAAGTGTGATACCGAGGCAATTGACGGCAGGGCCTCTCCCCGAAAGCCGAGGGTGCTGATGGCGGCCAGGTCGTCGGATCGCCGGATCTTGCTCGTGGCGTGGCGTTCGATGGCCAACCGTGCATCATCGGGGTCCATCCCCTCGCCGTTGTCCTGAACGCGGATCTGCTTCTTGCCGCCGAGCTCCACGTGAATGGTCACGCGCGTCGCGACGGCGTCGATGCTGTTCTCGACGAGTTCCTTGACCACCGAGGCCGGCCGCTCCACCACCTCGCCTGCGGCGATCTGGTTCGCCAGGTCCAGGGGCAGGCGGATGATCTTGCCCATGTCAGATCCAGCGGATCCGACGAAACACCGTAAGCATCGACACGATGAGCAGGAACATGAGGCCGACCACCCACCAGAACTGCGCCGCCGGGCCGCCGGGGAAATGGGGCAGCGGGATGTTCATGCCCCACAACCCCGAGATCACCGTGAGCGGCATGAAGACGGTGGTGAGTACGGTCAGCAGCTTCATCACCTGGTTCAGGCGATTGCTCACGCTCGTCAGATGGGCGTCGAGAATGCCGCTGATGCGATCCTGGAACACGTAGGCTTCGTCGTTCAGCCGAACGAGATGGTCGTAGACATCTCTGAACCGCAGCGCCATTTCCGAGCTGATGTCGACGAACTCGCGGCGAGCGAGCCGCGCGATCACGTCACGCTGCGGCGAGACGACGCGTCGCAGCGACGCGACGTCTCGCTTCTGGTCGAGGATGGCTCGAATCAGCGTCGCGTTGTCGTGCGAAAACACCTCTTCTTCGATCTCGTCGAGTGTCTCTTCGAGCTTCTCGACCTCCGGGCGATAGTGGTCCACCATCGCGTCGACGATCCGATGAAACAGCGCGACGGGTCCATCGCCGAGCAGGGCGTGGTTCCGGGGACAGTGCTCGCGCAGCGCGGCAATGGAACGGGAATAGCCGTCGTGCACGGTCACCAAGAAGTGTCGCCCGAGAAAGAAGTCGACGTCGTGAGTGGCGAAGCCATGGTTCGCTTTACGGAAGTCGATGCCGTGCAGGACGACGTACAGGTGGCCGTCGTACGGCTCGATCTTCGGATACTGCAGCGTGCTCATTGCGTCCTCGACCGCCAACGGGTGGAACCCGAACGTATCGGACAGAATGAGCGACTCCGGAATGGACGGCGAGGCGAGATCGAGCCACACCAGCACGCCCGACCCAGGGCCGAGCCAGGCGCGCTCGAGGCTCGTCACCTGCTCGGTTTCGTTGTTCCGGTGGACGAAGATCGTGATCACGCGCGCTGTCCCACCGCCCGTCCCGCGTCAGTCGCCGACCCTCACCGCCAGCGCCGCCTGAGCTGCCGCCAGCCGCGCCACCGGAATCCGATACGGCGAGGCGCTCACGTAGTCGAGCCCCACGTTGTGGAAGAAGTGAATCGAGGACGGGTCGCCACCGTGCTCGCCGCAAATCCCGAGCTTCAGGTCTGGCCGCGTCTTCCGGCCCAACTCGACTCCCGTGCGGACCACCGCGCCCACGCCGTCGACATCGATTGACACGAACGGGTCCTTCTCGAGGATCTTCTTTTCCTGATAGGACCGCAGGAACTTGCCGATATCGTCGCGAGAGAAGCCGAACAGCATCTGCGTGAGATCGTTGGTGCCGAACGAAAAGAAGTGCGCTTCCTCGGCCACTTGATCGGCCGTGATCGCACCGCGCGGCACTTCGATCATCGTGCCCACGAGGTACTTGATCTTGATTCCCTGGGCCCTCATCGTCTCGTGCGCCACGCGGTCGACGATCGCCTTTTGGTCCCTCAACTCTCGAACGTGACCGACGAGCGGGATCATGATTTCCGGGATGACCTTCAGGCCTTCTTTGTTCAGACGGCATGCCGCCTCGATGATGGCGCGCGTCTGCATCTCGGTGATCTCGGGATAGGTGATTCCCAACCGAACGCCGCGGTGACCGAGCATGGGATTGAACTCATGCAGCTGCTCGACGCGATGGAGCAGGCGTCGCTTCTCCTCCAGCCCTGCTTTGTCCTTTCCGGTCAACTCGAGCCTCGCGATATCGACCATGAGATCCTCGCGCTTCGGCAGGAACTCATGAAGCGGCGGATCGATGGTCCGGATGGTCACGGGACACCCGTGCATTCCCTTGAAGACCCCGTAGAAGTCCTCGCGCTGGAGCGGCAGCAGCTCGTTGATCGCCTCTCGGCGATCCGCCTCGTTGTCCGCCAGGATCATACGCTGCACGATCGGAATCCGCCCCTCGCCGAAGAACATGTGTTCGGTGCGGCAGAGGCCGATGCCACGCGCGCCGAACTTGTACGCCAACTCGGCCTGGTCCGGCTGGTCGGCGTTCGCGCGGATCCCGAGCCGGCGGAGCTTGTCCGCCCATGACAGCAGCTTCTCGAAGCGCTGGTACAGGTCTGAGTCCTTCGCGGCCAGGGTGCCATCGAGCACTTGGAGGATTTCGCTCGCCTTCGAGGCGGCCCGCGCGATCTTCACTTCACCACTGAGGCCATCGAACGAGATGTAGTCGCCCTCACGAACGGCCTTCCCATCGACCACGAACTGTTTGGCCGCTTCGTCGATCGCGAGGCCGCCAGCGCCGACGATGGCCGGCTTGCCCATCTGGCGCCCGACCACCGCGGCGTGCGAGGTCATGCCACCGGTGGCCGTCAGCACGCCCTGCGAGACGAACATGCCGTGGATGTCGTCGGGCACCGTCTCGCGTCGGACCAAGATCACCTGCTTGCCCTGTTGCGTCCATTGGACCGCGTGGTCGGCTGAGAAGACGACCTGTCCGCTCGCCGCGCCGGGCGAGGCTGGCAGCCCCTTGGTCGCCACTGGAATCTTCCTCCACTCCGCCGGGTCGAAACCGGGCGCTAGGAGCTGACTGAGCGATTCCGGATCGACGAGCAGGACCGCCTCCTTCGGTGAAATCAGGCGCTCTGCGACCAGGTCCGTGGCAATCACCACCGCCGCAAACCCGGTCCGCTTACCGTTGCGCGTCTGCAGCATGTACAGCCGCTCGTCCTGGATCGTGAACTCGAAGTCCTGGACGTCCTTGTAGTGCCGCTCGAGGCGCGTCGTGATGTGCCGGAGCTGCCGGTAGGCCTTCGGCATCACCTGCTCGAGCTGCCGAATCGGTTGGGGCGTCCGGACCCCCGCCACGACGTCCTCGCCTTGGGCGTTGATCAGGAACTCACCATAGAACTCTTTCGCGCCGGTGGCAGGATTCCGAGTGAAGCCCACGCCAGTGCCCGATCGCTCGCCCGTATTCCCGAACACCATCATTTGCACGTTGACGGCGGTGCCGATGTGGTCGGGAATCTCGTAAATGCGGCGGTACTCCTGGGCGCGGGGATTCATCCAGGATCGGAAGACCGCGTTTCGCGCCATCTTGAGCTGCTCTGACGGGTTCTGTGGAAACGCCTTCCCGGTGCGCTTCTTCACCAGTCCTTGATACCGCTCGACCACCTCGCGCAACGCGATCTCGTCGAGGTCGGTGTCGACCGTCGTTCCCTTCGCCTTCTTCACATCCTCGAACTCGTGTTCGAACGCGTCCTTGGGGATTTCGAGGACGACGTTGCCGAACATCTGAATGAAGCGCCGATAACTGTCGAACGCGAAGCGCCCGTTCTTCGTCCACCGCTTCAGCCCTTTGACGGCGTCATCATTGAGCCCGAGGTTGAGAATGGTGTCCATCATACCGGGCATCGAGAACTTCGCGCCCGACCGGACTGATACGAGCAGCGGGTTGTTCGTGGAACCCAATTGCGCGCCGGCCGCGTGTTCGAGCTTCGCGAGGTGGCGATCGATCTCGGCGTCGATGGAGGCTGGGATTCTGCCCTTCTCTCGGTAATAGAGGTTACAGACCGCGGTCGAGATGGTGAACCCAGGCGGCACGGGGAGTCCCGCGTTGGTCATCTCGGCGAGGCCAGAGCCCTTACCGCCGAGGACGTCCTTCATGTCACGGTTGCCGTCGGCTTTCCCGCCGCCGAAGAAGTAGACGTACTTCGCCGACTTAGCCGCCGTGCTGCCGGTGGTCGCCGTTGTCGCGGCCTTCCTCCGGGCGGTCCCGATCGCTTTGCCCGTTCTTTTTCCCGCCGTCTTCCCTTTCGCCATATCGATGCGCATCCTCATTCAAAGCGTCCCGGAACACGTACACCAGCGGGTCCGAGCGCTCGCGTCAAAGAATCCCAATCTTTCGTCGGAGAGTCCCGATGCAGTGGCCGTACGCCGTGCGGACTCACGGTGAGCCGCCTCTCGCGCGGAAAGGTCGCCGCTCGCGTCAATTGTAGTGCGTGAGCGAGGCTATTTGGCTACGGCGACCACCTCGGAAACGTCGCCGATGCGCAAGACCGCATCTCTCAAGTGGGCCATCAGAGAGAGTCGTGCCGTACGCACAGCGGCGTCATCTGTCATGACGAGGACATCAGTGAAGAACCGGTCCACTGGAGGACCGAGCTCGGACAGACTGGCCAATGCGGCCTTGAAGTTCCGCTGAGTGGCAGACTCGGCCACTCCAGGTAGTCGCCGCTGGAGCTCATCGAGCAACGCCTGCTCGGCGGGCTCCCGGAGCACACCGCGCAGCGCCGAGAGGTCGATCGGCGCCACGTCCTTCAACTCGCTGGCAATATTCTTGACCCGTTTGAACGCCGTGGCGAGCTGCGTGAACTCGGGCGAAGTCGCGAATCCTTCCAGCGCCTCCACCTGGGCCGCCGCTGTCGCCGGCTCGAGTGCCAGCACGGACCCTGAGGTGACGGCGCGGACGTTTCGGCGGTCCGCACCGCGCGCCTCGAGCACGAACTGCACGCGCTCCAAAAAAAACTTCAATAACTCGTCAAGGTCCGCGTGCGGCCAGCCGGAGAGCCGCGGCCTGTCTGAATAGCCTGCCGCCGCCAACTGGAGCACGTGTCCCAGCGTCGGTCGCACGCGCACGTGACCTGTGAGCGTCTTCAGCTCGAGGAGCACGCAGATGACGCCGTGCGCGGCGCGGCGCAGCCCCAACGGGTCACGCGACCCGGTTGGCCGCTCGCCCGCGCCGAACAAACCCACAATCGTGTCGAGCTTGTCCGCCATCGATACCGCGGCCCACGTGAGCCCGGCCCTACCAAGCGCCGTCGCGGACGGCTCGGCCCCTGCGTCAACCGCGGCAGGCAGATAGTGAAAGTAGATCGCCTTCCACACCTCTTCCGGCAAGCCCTCCTCTCGGGCGTAGATACCGCCCATGGTCCCTTGGAGCTCAGTGAACTCGCGAACCATGTCGGTCGTGAGATCCGCTTTCGCCAAACGGGCGGCCTGCGCCGCCGCCCGGCATGTCGCCGGGTCCGTTTGAAGCGTCTCGCGCGCCAACGCTTCGGCGAGGCGCTCGATGCGCGTCACCTTCTCACGATAGCTGCCCAGCTTTCTGTGAAACAGCAACGTGGAGAGCCGGTCGACACGCGATTCGAGCGTTGCGCGCCGGTCCCCATCCCAAAAGAACTTGGCGTCTCGAAGGCGCGCGGTCACCACCCGCTCCGCGTTTCGGGCGATCGTGCGCTCGTTGTCTGGCTCGGTGTTGATCACAGCCAGAAATGCGTTCTTCAATGAGCCGTCCTCGGACTCGACCGGGAAGTAGTGCTGATGGCGAATCAGCGTGGTCGTGAGCACCTCGTGCGGCAGGGCCAGGAACTCCGCACCGAACGTGCCGCTCACCACCGAGGGGTACTCGACGAGATCCGGGACTTCCTCGAGCAGCGTGGACTGACTGTGGACGACGCGACTCACGCGACCCTGCAGGCGCTGCGCCTTCGCGTCCAGCTCGCGCGCGATCTTGTCGTGTCGGTCGCCCCGTTCAAGGATCACGAAGTTCTCGAGCAGGCGCGCGCGGTACTCGTCGAAGCTGCGTACTTTGATCGAACGCCCCGCGCGTCCGCTCGTCGTGAGGAATCGGTGGCCGTAGGTGACCGCGCCCGTTCCCACCTCCTGCACCTGGGAGCACTGCGCGCGCTCGGTTCGACCGATGGCGAAGGGCACCACCCGCCCGCCATAGAGGTAGAGAATCCATCGAATGGGCCGTCCAAACAACAACTCACCCTTGCCGTCCTCGAGCAACGCGTCCCAATGCATCGACTTCGGAAACTTCAGCGCACGCAGGACCGCACCGAGAACCTCGGGCAGGACGTCGACGGCCGCGCGGCCTCGCTGGCGCTTGCGATAACCGATGTAGACGCCTTTGGGCGTCTCGATTCGCTCCAGGGCGATTACGTCGACGCCCTGGCGTGCGGCAAAGCCAGCCGCCGCCGGCGTGGGCGCGCCATCGGCGCCAAAGCTCGCGGACACGGGCGGTCCGGTGACAAGCTCCTCGATGTCGGTTTGGCGCTCTGCCAGCCGCGCGATCCTGACGGTCAGTCGCCGAGGCGTGCTGTACGTTTCGGCTGGCGCCTCCGGCGTCAGGCGCCGTTCCTTCAGCGCGGTGACCGTCACCTCTCCGAGCTTGTTCGTCAACTCCGGCAACCAGCTCGCCGGCAGCTCTTCACACCCGATCTCGAGTAGCAACTCCCGATCCATCGACAACCTCAGACCGTCTGCAACGTTGGCGGCGCGCTCGTTTCCGACACGTACGCCTTCGCAATGCCGACCGCGAGTTGTCGGACACGCAGGATGTACGCCGTGCGCTCGGTGACGCCGATGCTGTTGCTGGCGTCGAGCACGTTGAAGAGATGCGAGCACTTCAGGCAATGCTCAAGGGCTGGCCAGATCAGACCGGACTTGAGCAGCGTTTCCGTGAACTGGTAGTAGCGGTCGAAGAGGTCGCGATGAAACGCGCCGAAATCGGCCGGCGGCATGTCCACGCGCCCGAACACATAGCGTGACTGCTCGACCTCCTCGCGCAAGCGAACGTCGCCGTATTTCACACCGGGAGCCCATTCGATGTCGTACACGCTATCGGTCCGCTGCAGTGCCATCGCGATCCGCTCGAGGCCGTACGTCAGCTCGGCCGAGATGGGCGACAGCTCCACGGCTCCCGCTTGCTGGAAGTAGGTGAACTGCGAGATCTCCAGGCCATCGAACAACACCTGCCAGCCGATTCCCCAGGCGCCCAGCGCGGGCGACTCCCAATTGTCCTCCTCAAAGCGGATGTCGTGCTGACGCGGGTTGATGCCGCATGCCTCCAAGCTCTCGAGATACAGCTGCTGCACCTCGTCTGGCGAGGGTTTCAAGATCACCTGAAACTGGTGGTGCTTGACCAGCCGATTGGGGTTTTCGCCAAACCGTCCATCGGCCGGACGCCGGGAGGGCTGCACGTACGCCACGTTCCAGTGCGTCGGTCCCAACACGCGCAGAAACGTCTCCGGATGCATCGTGCCGGCGCCCACCTCGACGTCGAGCGGTTGCTGCAGGGTGCACCCTCGCGAGGCCCAGAACTCCGACAGCTTCAAGATCAGACTCTGAAAGGTCGTTGTCACATCTCTCGTCCCATCTCGCGCAGCACGCGCACCGACTTCAGCTCCTTCTCGAGGTGGTGCACGATCTGTCGCCGATGCGCCGCCTCCAACTCGTCGAGCGCGCGTCGGGATACCCGGACGTCACGCAGTCCAAGCGGACTCGACAGGCGCGCGGCCTCCAGAAAGGCCTGGGCCTCCGTCGACAGATTCGGCGGGACCTCGTACACGCCCTGCAACCGCAGCAGCCAGTACTCGAAGTACCGGGCCAGCGGAGGCACTGGCACACCGCGGACCAGGGCTTCCACGACGGACACACCGAGTCGGTAGAGTGTCTCGTTCGGGTCCGCATCCTGGGCCCACTCGTCAATGAGCTCCGCGAAGTAGCTCACATACCCGAGCGCGTCGGACGACGTCGCCGCCAACGGCGATCGCGTCGGCTCGACGTAGTGCAGGAACACCAGCTCGCGGCGTTCCCTTTCCGCGTACCCCACGCGGCCGCACGTCATGGGTTCGAGCGCGCCGCCGAACCGCTGCCGGCTCCGCCGCGCGTTCTTGGCGACTCCACGCTTCTTGCCTCGATCCTGCGTCAGGAACACGACGATCCGGTCGGACTCCCCAAGCCGATACGTCCGGAGGATCAGCGCGTCCGCGGTGTACAGAGGCATGCAAGTGGGCGTCGCTCGCGTCCAATTATACCGGCATCAGGATTCCGGCCGTGGCGCCGGCACACGGACCCCGATATCCTGCAGGATCCGGTCGTCTTCCCGCCACTCCGCTTTCACGCGCACGTGAAGGTCCAGGAAGACGCGGGTGCCGAAGAATGCCTCGAGCTCCTGGCGCGCCGCCGTACCGATTTGCTTGATCATCTCGCCGCCGCGACCCACGACGATCGGCTTGTGGGACTCTCGATCCACGATGATCACGCAGTGAATCCGCAAGAGGCCGGCCCGCCCAGTCGGTTCGTCGAACCGCTCGACGACGACGGCACTCGAGAAGGGGATCTCAGCGCGAGTGAAGCGCAGGAGTTGCTCGCGAACCATCTCAGCGGCAAGGACGCGTTCAGGCTGGTCTGTGAGGTAATCGGCCGGATAGAGCGGCTCTCCCTCGGGGAGCCACTTGAGAATCGTCTTCTCCAGCCGGTCGACGTTCTCGCCCGTGCGCGCAGATAACGGAATGATCTCGGTGAAACGGTCCATCTGCGCGTAGCCCTCGATGAGGGGCAAGAGCATCGGCTTCTTGACGAGGTCGACCTTGTTGAGCAGTAGGAACACCGGAACGGTCGCCCGCTCTAGGAGATCCAGCACGAACTGGTCCCCCTTGCCGGGCGGCTGCGAAACGTCGACGACCAGCCCCAGGATATCCACCTGGCCAATCGTGTCGACAGCGGCGTCGACCATGCGCACGTTCATCCGGTGCAGCGGGCGGTGGATACCTGGGGTATCGAGGTAAACGACCTGCCCTTCGGGGTAGTTCTGCACGCCGAGAATCCGCGTGCGCGTCGTCTGTGGCTTGTCAGAGACAATCGCGAGCTTGGTCCCGACCAGGCGGTTCAACAACGTCGACTTGCCCGCATTGGGCCGGCCGATCAGCGATACGAAACCGGACTTCATGCAGCCGGAGTCCCGGCCGGTGCATGTGCATGATCGGACTTGGAGAGGCGGACCTTATGGATGCGGCGCCCGTGCACCTCGAGGACCTCGACTTCCAGACCGTCCGCGTCCAACCGCTCCCCTTTCACCGGCACGCGCCCCAAGTGAGTCAGGAGGTAGCCGCCCAGCGTCTCGAAGCCCTCGCGCTCGATGTGCACGCCAAGTCGCTGATTCACTTCGTCGACGTCGACCTTGCCGCTGAACAAGAAGCGTCCGTTGCCTTCTTCTACGATCGATTCCGACTCCACGTCGTACTCGTCCCGAATCTCGCCGACGATCTCCTCGAGCATGTCTTCGATGGTCACGAGCCCCGCGGTGCCGCCATATTCGTCCACGACAATCGCGCACTGCGTCTGCTGGCGCTGGAACTGCTTGAGCAACTCCGGCACGCGCTTGCTCTCGGGCACGACCACCACTGGCCGCAGCAGCGACGTGATCGGGCGTGAATCGTCCGCCGAGTCGAGAGCGACGAGGTCCTTCACGAAAACGAATCCGGCGATGTTGTCGAGGCTGCCCGAGTACACCGGAAACCGCGAATACTCCTGCTCACGAAACAGCGCCCTCAGATCGCCGATCGTGGCGTCATCGCGGATCGCGAGGATGTCGGGCCGTGGTGTCATGACTTCGCGGACCAACGTGTCCCCAAAATCGACGATGCTCTTCAGCAGCCTGCGTTCCTCTCCTGCGATGATCCCTTCCTGCTCGGCTGTGTCTGGGTACGTCGTGGTCGCCTCGGTCGCCTTCTCCGTGCGATCTTCGGCCGTCGCGGGTGGAGCGGTCCGCCGACTGCCAACGGACCGAGCCGTCCACCGGGTTAGCGGCGCCAGCGCTCTTGCCACGAAATTGAACGACGGCAGGAGGACCTGGAGCGCCCGCTCGGGGTCCCGACCCACAATCAGCAACGGCAGAAACAGCTCGAACACGATCACGAACGCCCCGATCGTCAGGATGACCGCCAGCAGCCGGTGGGCCCCGTTGACCCCAATGGCCCCCGCCACGAGGGTCGTCGCCGCCACCGTCGTCAGGACGAGCAGCAGGCGAACCGGCACGAACAGCAACATCGGGTCGTCGAGGTACTCGGCGAGCGCGCCCGGACGGTCGCTCCGTTCGGCGACGAGCCGCAGCGAGAGTCGCATCAAGGCGCTGAAAGCGGCCTCGATCGCTCCCAAGTAGACGCCGAACAGCGCGAGCACGAAGATCAGGAGGGGAGTCATCTATTGCTCCGGGGGCCCTCCGCCTGTCTTTCGGCGTTTGGCGACCCGATCAGTTGGCCCCCTCCGCCGCCGCGTGAGCGGCCTTGCGCCTCGCGCCGTGTGAGCTACCGCTCTTGTTGGCGCGTGTGCGTCCACACGGTCGATGAGCCCGTTGGGGAGGCCGCCCCTCCTCCGCCAGGTTCGCTCGATGCGGGCCATGGCGCCATCATCTGACGGTGAGTCGTGATCGTACCCGATCAGGTGCAAGAGTCCATGCAGTGCCAGAATGCGTTCCTCCGTAGCCCAGCTGTGACCTAATTGCTGAGCTTGCCGACGCGCAACCCCCTCGGCAATCACGATATCGCCTAGGTACCGACCCGCCCCCGAGCTGGAGGGGGCAAGCCCTTCCTGCGAACTCGTCGGGAAACTCAGCACATCGGTGGTCCCATGGACGTGTCGAAATCTCCGATTCAGGGCCCGGACTCGGGCATCCGACACCAGCGCCACCGTCACGGCGCCGCACACTCGCCGGCCCGCGAGCGCCGAAAGCCAGCGGTCGAGCCCGCTCGCGGGCCGAGGTCGACCCCGGGCGTCCACGACGGCGACGTGCAGGCGGCCATCGGCCCGCGCTCCGCCGTGCACGTGGACGTCGGCATCCGCCCGCCTCGGTCGAGCCGCGTTCGCAGGTCGACGCGTCATGAACCGGTCGCTCCCACAGGCGCCATCACGACGCGGGCGACGATGGTGGATCGGGTGGGTCGGCCCCGGCGCTCGCGGCGCGGGGCTCAACCGTCGCCCGTCTCGTCCCGTTGGAATAGGCCTCGTACGCCCGCACGATCTGCTGCACGAGCCGGTGCCGCACCACATCACGGTCGTCGAAGTGAATGAACGCGATACCGTCAATCTCCCCAACCACGCGGAGGGCCTCGACCAGGCCCGATGCCCGACCGGTGGGCAGGTCGATCTGGGTGACATCGCCCGTGATCACGGCTTTGCTGCCGAACCCGAGTCGGGTCAGGAACATCTTCATCTGCTCGGACGTCGTGTTCTGCGCTTCGTCCAGGATGACGAACGAGTCGTTCAGCGTCCGGCCCCGCATGAAGGCGATGGGGGCGATCTCAATCGTGCCGCGCTCGAGGTACCGCGCAACTCGATCTGTCTCGAGCATGTCGTAGAGCGCGTCGTACAGCGGTCGCAGGTACGGGTTGACCTTCTCCTGGAGGTCGCCCGGCAAGAATCCGAGCTTCTCACCGGCTTCGACGGCCGGCCGTGCCAGGATGATCCGGTTGACCTTCTTCGCCACCAGCGCTGACACGGCCTGCGCCATTGCCAAGTACGTTTTGCCGGTCCCTGCCGGTCCGACGCCAAAGACGATGTCGTGGGTGTCGATAGCCTCGAGATAGCGGCGCTGGTTCACCGATTTGGGCGCGACACGCCGGCGTCCGGCGGGCATTACGCTGCCCTTGAGGAAGTGATCCCTCAGGTCGACGGTGGTATCGCGCTCCACCAGGTCCGCAGCCGTCCGCACGTCGGTGTGTGACAACTTGTAGCCGTCACGAATCAAGGCGCCAAGTTCGGTCAGCACGCGTTCAGCGGATTCGGCGGCCGCCTCCGGACCGTCAATGACGAGCTCGTGGCCCTGCGTCCGGATTCGTACCGCGAAGCGGGTCTCAAGCAGCTTCAGGTTCTCGTCGTAGGATCCAAACAGCGTCGCGATCACATCCTCCGGGACGCCTACTTTTCTCATTCGTGGGTCTCAGCTTTCAGCGGTCAGCCGCTTGCTCTCGGCTTCGGCTCGCGGCCCTCAGGTTCCTCTCGCTACTCCACGATCCTGATATGCAGCTCCCGTAGCTGCTTCAGGTCGACAGACGACGGCGCATCGGCCATGATATCCACCGCCGCGGCCGTCTTTGGAAACGCAATCACCTCTCGGATCGACGACTCGCCTGACAGCAGCGCCACGACGCGGTCGAGGCCGAGCGCGATTCCTCCGTGCGGCGGTGTCCCGTACTCGAGAGCCTCGAGGAAGAAGCCGAACCTGAGCTTGGCCTCCTCGTCGGAGATGCCGAGCAGCCGGAACATCCGGGCCTGCAAGGCCGCGTCGTGGATACGAATACTCCCGCCGCCGATCTCGCTGCCGTTGAGCACGAGATCGTAAGCCTTCGCACGGACGGCGCCTGGATCGGTGTCGAGCTTCGCGATGTCCTCATCCAGAGGCGCGGTAAACGGATGATGCATCGAGAACCAGCGCTGGTCGTCGCTGCTCCATTCCAGGAGCGGGAAGTCCGTCACCCACAGGAATTGGAAGTTGTCGGATTGGAGCAACTCTTCCTTCTTCGCGATGTGCAGCCGGAGCTGCCCGAGCAGCGTCGACGTCGCCTCTGCTGGTCCACCGGCGATGAGCAGCAGGTCATCGGCACCGGCGCCCGCCAATTCGAACGCCTTTCGCAGCTCACCTTCCGTCAGCGCCTTCACCGAGCTGATCGGCGGTTCGCCGGGTCGTGCCCAGATGAGGCCAGCGAACCCCATCTCCTTTGCGACGTCGCCCAACACATCGATCTGGCTTCTCGTGTACTGGTTGCCTCCCGGCACGACGATGCCCCGAATGACGCCGCCCTCGGTCAGGATCTTGGTGAAGACCCGGAACTGGGACGCGCGAAACGCGTCCGAGACGTCCTGAATCTCGAGCCCACACCGGAGGTCAGGCTTATCCGATCCGTAGCGGGCGATCGCTTCGGCATACGGCATTCGACGAAACGGGGTCACGACGTCGCGATCGATCTCCTTGAATATCCGGACGAGGAGCGGCTCAATCAGCCCGAACACGAGGTCCATTGAAGCAAAGGAGATCTCGACGTCAATCTGCGTGAACTCGGGCTGCCGATCCGCACGGAGATCCTCGTCGCGGAAACAGCGCGTGATCTGGAAGTAGCGGTCCATGCCGCCGATCATCAGAATCTGTTTGAAGATCTGCGGCGATTGCGGCAGCGCATAGAACTCGCCTCGATGCACGCGGCTCGGCACGAGGTAATCGCGCGCGCCCTCCGGTGTGGACTTCGTCAGGATCGGCGTCTCGATTTCCCAAAAACCGTTGTCGTTGAAGTACTGGCGGACGGCGAACGCCACGCGATGACGTAGTCCGAGGTTCTGTTGCAGCCGCGGCCGCCGCAGATCTAGATAACGGTACTTCAGCCGCACATCCTCCGACACCAGTGAGTCGCCGGAGATCGGGAACGGCGGCGTTTTGGCCTCGTTCAACAATCGGATCGACCGCGCCAACACCTCTACTTCGCCCGTCGCCAGCTTGGGGTTGATGGTCTCCTCGGTGCGTCGCTCCACCACGCCCGCGATGCCCACGACGAACTCCGGCCGCAAACGCTTGGCGATCGCCATCAGCGCTCCATCGTCCCGCACGACGACCTGCGAGATCCCGGCTCGGTCACGAAGGTCGAGGAACAGGACGCCGCCGAAATCGCGCACCCGATGAATCCAGCCGAGCAACACGACCGACGCATCGAGGTCGGCAGGCCGGAGCGCGCCACACGTGTGAGTTCGTTTCCAGTCGCCGAGAGGTTCAGCCATGTCGAAGACTTTGCGTTGACAGATGTGAGAGAGACACAAGACCGTTCACGACGCAGGCGCGCCAGCCACGTCCGCAGAACCGTCGGCCGGCACCAATCGTACGATTTCCGCGATGCGCGTCGCCGCGACGGCGCGCGCCGGGCTTTCCTGCTGGCGTGTCTGGAGGTCGCGCACCGTGACTTGACCGCGTGTGCGCTCGTCCTCGCCAACCATCGCCACGACCGGGACCTGCCGGGCGCTGGCGTACTTCAGCGGTTTCTCCAACTTGCGCGCCGCCTCCGGGAACACCTCGACCCGCAGGTGCTGCGTGCGGAGCTCAGCCGCCAGCGCGAGCGCGTCGGTGCGCAGGTCGTCGGTCATGAAGACGACCATCACGTCGACCGCGCCCCGCGAGACCCGCGCGGGAAACATCCCCCGCTCCGTCATCACCACGACGATGCGCTCGAGGCCGAGCGAGAAACCACAGGCAGGGACGTTGCGGCCGAGGAACATGCCGATCAGATTGTCGTACCGGCCTCCGCCGCCCAGGCTGCCCGCAAGATCCGGAACCGCGATCTCCATGATCGCCCCCGTGTAGTACGACAAACCACGCGCCAGGCTCGGGTCGATGAGGAGCCGACGCCCGGCGGATGTGGAATCCGTGAGCACGACGAGATCCGTCAGCGGCCTCGCCGCGTCCGAGCCCACACGAGCGGTCAGCATGGCAAGCGCTTCGGACCTCGCGTCCAACCCCGACGGGAACGCGCCGAAGAAGTTGATGCAGGCGCGGATGGCACCCTCGTCGACGCCGCGCGCCACCAGCTCGCGCTGGACACCGTCGGTGCCGATCTTGTCCATCTTGTCGATGCCGACGAGCGTATCTGCGTGTTGCGCCGACGCAATCCCAAAACCATCGAGCAGCGCTGTCAGCACACGGCGATCATTCAAGCGGATCGTGAAATCCTCGAAGCCCAACTTCGAGAGGACGTCGCTCACCGCCGCGAGCAACTCGGCCTCCACCATCAGCGACGTCGTGCCGATCGCGTCGATGTCACACTGGTAGAACTCGCGAAACCGCCCGCGTGCGGGACGATCGGCGCGCCACACGGGCTGAATCTGGTAGCGCTTGAAGAAGCGCGGCAGCTCGTTCTGGTACTGGGCAACCACACGCGCGAGCGGCACCGTCAGGTCGTACCGCAGCGCCAGATCGGCCTCACCGGTCCCTTCGTGCTCGCCGCGACGAAGAATCTTGAAGATCAGCTTGTTTCCTTCGTCGCCGTACTTGCCGAGGAGCGTCTCGATGTTCTCGAACGCGGGCGTCTCGAGCGGTTCGAAGCCGTACTGCTCGTACACGTCCCGAACCACTCGGACGACGTGCTCACGTCGGCGGATGTCGTCTGGCAGAAAATCGCGCGTTCCGCGCGCGGGCTGCGCGCCGGCCGTCATGTCTGTTCCATGTAGTCGAGTCGGTACTGCACGTACCGGTCGGCGTACATCTGGATTTCCGCGATCGCCTCTTCACCCAGCGTCCGCATCACCTTGGCTGGCATGCCTACCACGAGGGACCGCGGCGGGATCACCAGACCCTCGGGCACCAGCGCTCCAGCCGCCACGATGGATCCCGTGCCAATCCGGCACCCGTTCAACAGCGTCGCTCGCATGCCGATGAGACACTGCCCTTCGATTGTGCAGCCATGAATCATCGCCGCGTGGCCGACGGTCACGTCATCGCCCACGACGGTGGGGTGGGTGTCCCTCATGACGTGCACGATCGTCCCATCCTGGATGTTCGTCCGACGCCCGATGCGGATGTGGTGGACATCGCCGCGGATGACGACCGCCATCCAGACGCTGCTCTCCTCCCCGATCTCCACGTCACCGATGACCTGGGCGCTCTCGTCAACGAAGGCGGAAGGATGCACGCGCGGCAACCGGCCGCGGTGAGGTCGTAGCATTTCACGTGGATTATACAAGCTGGGGAGGCATGGCCGGCCAGGTCGGCCGGTCCGGCCACCTGCCCCCTTCAGCGCTCCAGGCGCGGCAACGTGACCTCGAGCTGCGCCTGATACTTGCCCTTCTTGTCACGGTAGGACGTGCCGCACGGCTCGTCGCTCTGAAAGAACAGGACCTGGGCAATCCCTTCGCTTGCGTAGATCTTGGCCGGCAACGGCGTCGTATTCGAGATCTCGAGCGTGGCCGTGCCCTCCCACTCGGGTTCAAACGGCGTGACGTTGACGATGATCCCGCATCGGGCGTACGTCGATTTGCCGAGGCAGACCGTGAGCACGTCACGGGGAATGCGGAAGTACTCCACCGTGCGGGCCAGAGCGAACGAGTTCGGCGGCACGATACACACGTCGGTCTTGAGATCGACGAATGACCGCGGATCGAACGCTTTGGGATCAATCACGGTGTTGTTGATGTTCGTGAACACCTTGAACTCGTCCGCCACGCGGATGTCGTAGCCGTACGACGACACGCCGTACGAGATGACCCCGCGGCGTACCTGCTGATCCTCGAACGGCTCAATCATCTTGTGCTCAAGGGCCATACGGCGAATCCACTTGTCGCTTTTGATCGACATTCGTCGGTACCTGCGGCTGAGGTGCGAAGGTTCTGTACCAGGGTTCAGAGGTTCACGGGTTCGTCTTGTCCTCATCGCCTGCGCGGCTCGCCTCGCTAGCGGCGCAGGAAACTCATGAGGAGCGTCAGCAGGATACTCAGCACAATCGAGGTCACGAGCGGGACGTAGAACGAGAAGTTCCCGCGTCGGACCGAGAAGTCGCCTGGGAGTCGGAACAACGGCAGCCCGAGCATGATGAGCGCGCCGAGAGCTGCGGTGGCCAGTCCGAGCACCAACAGTAACTTGCCCATCGTCGTCCCTTGGGAGACCCCGGTCCGTTCTCGAGCTGACGCCGTCGGAAGGCTCACCGGCCCTGCACGCGCCGGCTAGGGCCGCCCGCTCAATTCAGCTCCATACCCGCGAAGAAATAGCCGATCTCGTACGCAGCCGTTTCGGGCGCATCCGATCCGTGCGTGGCGTTGCGCTCTATGGACTCCGCAAACTCCTTCCGCAGTGTACCTGGATCGGCCTTGGCCGGATCGGTGGCGCCCATGAGCTGGCGCCACTTCTTGACGGCCTCAGGAGCCTCGAGCACCAGCGCGATCGCGGGCCCAGACGACATGAAGGCCGTCAAGCTGCCGAAAAAGGGCCGCTCGCGATGCACGGCGTAGAAGCCTTCCGCGTCTTTCTTGCTGAGCGCCACGCGCCGCATGGCGCGGATCGCGAACCCCTCGGCCTCGATCCGGGCAATGATCTTCCCCGAGACGCCCCGCGCCACCGCGTCGGGCTTGATGATCGCCAACGTTCGCTCGGTCATCTGACTAGCTCCTTCACGGCCTGCCCCATGTCCGCCGGGCTCTTGACGACCCTCACGCCAGCCGCCGTGAGCGCGGCCATCTTCTCGGCGGCCGTGCCCTTGCCCCCCGCGATGATCGCCCCCGCATGGCCCATGCGGCGCCCTGGCGGCGCGGTCTGCCCCGCGATGAAGGCCACCACGGGCTTCTTGAAGTTGACCTTGATCCAGGCGGCGGCATCCTCTTCTGCACTGCCACCGATTTCGCCGATCAGCACGACGGCCTCGGTGTGGGCGTCGGCGGCAAACAGCTCTAGCGCATCGATATGCGTCGTACCAATGAGCGGATCGCCGCCAATCCCGATGCACGTCGTCTGGCCGAGCCCCAGTCGCGACAGCTGGTGAATCGCCTCGTAGGTGAGCGTGCCGCTCTTCGAGACGATCCCGATGCGCCCCTCACGGCAGATGTGACCAGGAATGATGCCGGCCTTGGCTTGTCCCGCGGTGATGAGACCGGGACAGTTCGGGCCGACCAAACGCGTGGCCGGCTTCGACTTCAGGAACGTCATCGCGCGCATCATGTCGAGCGTCGGAATGCCTTCCGTGATGCACACCACGACCCCGATTGCGGCGTCGGCGGCCTCCATGACGGCGTCCGCGGCAAACGCCGGCGGCACGAAGATGACCGACGCATTCGCGCCAGTCTTCGCCACCGCGTCATGCACGGTATCGAAGATGGGCCAGCCTTCATGCGTGGTGCCGCCCTTCCCGGGCGTCACGCCACCCACGACGGTGGTCCCGTAGGCCGCCGCCTGCCTCGCGTGAAACGTGCCTTCGCGCCCCGTGAGGCCCTGCACGATGAGCCGCGTGTGGTTGTCGATGAGTACAGCCATGGTGTCCGTCAGCGTGCCAGCTGGACGACCTTGGTGGCGGCCTCACCCATGCTGTCGGCCGTGGTGAAGTTCATCCCGCTCTCCCGGAGCAGGCGCGTGCCCTCGTCGACGTTGGTGCCTTCCATGCGGATGACGATGGGCACCGGGACCCCGAGCTCCCTGACGGCTCCAATGACGCCTTGCGCCAGCACGTCACACCGCAGAATGCCACCGAAGATGTTGATCAGGACCGCCTGGACGTTCTTATCGGACATCAAGATCCGAAACGCGTTCTTGATCTGCTCTGCGCTGGCCCCGCCGCCGACGTCGAGGAAGTTGGCCGGCTCGCCGCCCGCCAACTTGATGATGTCCATCGTGGCCATCGCCAGCCCGGCGCCGTTGACCATGCAGCCGATGTTGCCATCCAGGTGGATGTAGTTCAGCGAGAACTTGGACGCCTCGATCTCGAGCGGATCTTCTTCGCCCAGGTCGCGCAGGTCGCGCACGTCCTGGTGTCGGTACAACGCGTTGTCGTCGAAGTTCACCTTGGCGTCGAGCGCCAGCAGCTGGCCGTCCCCGGTCACCACCAGCGGATTGATTTCCACCATCGATGCGTCAGTCTGGACGAACGCGTCATACAGGAAGCCAACCAACTTGACCAGCTTGTTGGTCTGTGCGCCACTCAGCCCAATTGCGAACCCGATCCTGCGCGACTGAAAGGGCACGACGCCCACGCCAGGCTCGATATAGGCGCGCACGATCTTCTCCGGCGTGTGGGCAGCGACCTCTTCGATGTCCATCCCGCCCGCCGCACTCGCCATGATCACGGGCTTGCCGGACGCGCGGTCGATCACGATGCTCAGATACAGCTCGCGCTCCACCTTCAGCCCTTCTTCGATGAGCACACGTAACACGACGCGCCCTTCCGGACCCGTCTGGTGTGTCACGAGCCGCATGCCGATCATCGCGCGCGCGCGCGCCTCGGCTTCCTCCGAAGACTGGGCGAGCTTGACGCCTCCCCCTTTGCCGCGACCTCCCGCATGGATCTGCGCCTTGACCACCACGACGCCGCCGCCAAGCCGACGGGCGATCTCGCCCGCCTCGGTGGCGTTGAAGGCAACCTCTCCGCGCGGCACGGGCACACCGTACCGAGCCAGTATCGCCTTGGCCTGATATTCGTGAATTTTCATGTCGGCGAGATCGAGAATGGTACTCGCCTTCTCGTCTGGACGTCAACCGTAACACTTGCGATACACTGACGTTGTCGCACCGTTGATCCCTCACAGACGGGCGTCCGCGCGTTCTCCCGTAAACTGGTCGGCATCGTTCGTCAACCCCGCGCGCCAACGTTGGGCGGTGGGTTCGCTCGGAGGCTAGTGCATGGAAGCAGTGCCAGTGAAAGCGGTTCCCGTCACGATCGTGCCTCGCCGGTTCGGCGAGACTTCCCGACGGGACGCATGGTGGGTCGAACCACTGCTCGTGTTCCTTGTGTTCGGGAGTTTCGTCGTCTACGCGACGTGGGCCGCATTTCAGAACGCGCACTACACCTACGGTCCGTATCTGTCGCCGTTCTATTCGCCAGAGCTCTGGGGCAGCTCTCATCATGCGGTGTTCGGGCCAAGACCAGACTGGTGGCCGGCGTTCGTGCCCTTCTCACCGGCGTTGTTGATTCTCCCGTTCCCGGGGCTCTTCCGCTTCACGTGCTATTACTACCGCGGCGCGTATTACAAGGCGTTCTGGGCCGATCCGGTGTCGTGTTCCGTGGGTGAGCCCCGTGGACCGCGCTACCGCGGGGAGCGCTCGTTCCCGCTGGTGCTCCAGAACGTCCACCGCTACTTCGCCTACATCGCGCTGATCTTCATCGTGATCCTCACCTATGACGTCTGGCTCGCCCTGTGGTGGGACAACCCGACGACCGGCCAACAACAGTTCGGGATCGGGCTCGGGACGCTCCTGCTCGCCGTCAACGTCGTCCTGCTCGCGTGTTACGCGTTGGGCTGCCACTCGCTGCGGCACCTGTTCGGCGGCCGTTTCGACGAGGTGTCGAAGACGAGCGTGAGCCAAGCCTGCTACAACTGCTCGAGTGCACTCAACGGACGCCATCAGTTCTTTGCTTACGTCAGTCTCTTCTCGGTTGCTTTCAGTGACATCTACGTCCGGCTGTGCTCGATGGGCATCTGGTCCGACGTGAGGGTCCTCTGATGGCGGACCACACGACCTTCAGCTACGACGTCTTGATTGTTGGCGCGGGGGGAGCGGGTCTTCGGGCTGCCATCGAAGCTGCGCGCGGTGGCGTGTCGGTGGGGCTCATCTGCAAATCCCTCCTCGGCAAGGCCCACACCGTGATGGCCGAAGGCGGCATGGCGGCAGCCATGGCCAATAACGACGACCGCGACAATTGGCGCGTCCACTTCGCCGATACGATGCGGGGCGGGCAGTACCTGAACAACTGGCGGATGGCGGAGATTCACGCCAAAGAAGCGCCGGACCGTGTGCGTGAGCTCGAAGGCTGGGGCGCCGTCTTCGACCGAACGCCCGATGGCCGGATCAACCAGCGCAACTTCGGGGGCCACCGGTATCCCCGACTGGCGCACGTGGGCGACCGTACCGGACTCGAGCTGATTCGCACGCTCCAGGATCACACGGTGTACCTCGGCGTGCAGGTCCACATGGAGCACACCGTCATCGACCTGCTGCTCGACGGCGGACGCGCCGCGGGCGTGGTGGCGTACGACCGCGAGCGGGGACGGTTCAAGGTCTTCTCGGCGAAGGCGGTCGTCCTCGCCACCGGTGGACTCGGACGTGCATACAAAGTCACGAGCAACAGCTGGGAAGGTACCGGCGACGGTCACGCATTGGCCTATCGGGTGGGCGCGGAGCTCATTGACATGGAGTTCATCCAGTTCCATCCGACCGGGATGGTCTGGCCGCCCAGCGTCAAAGGCATCCTCGTCACCGAGGGGGTCCGCGGTGAAGGCGGCGTCCTGAAGAACAGCCAAGGCCGCCGGTTCATGTTCGACGACATCCCCGACAACTACAAACCACAGACGGCCTCGGACCCTGAGGAAGGCTGGCGCTATACACAGGGCGATAAGTCAGCACGCCGCCCGCCGGAACTCCTGACCCGCGACCACGTGGCGCGCTGCATCAATCGCGAAGTGAAGGCGGGCCGCGGCTCACCGCACGGCGGCGTGTTTCTCGACATCGCCTGGATCAAGGAAAAGATCAAGGACTCCGAGGCCCACATCAAACGCAAGCTCCCGAGCATGTACCATCAGTTCAAGGAACTGGCGGATCTCGACATCACCAAGGAGCCAATGGAGGTCGGGCCGACCACTCATTACGTCATGGGCGGCATCCGTGTCGACGCGGACTCGCAGGAATCCACGATTCCCGGGCTCTTCGCTGCCGGGGAGTGTGCGGCGGGCATCAACGGCGCCAATCGACTCGGCGGCAATTCTCTGTCTGACCTCATCGTCTTTGGGAAGCGCGCGGGTGAGTACGCGGCGGAATTCGCCAGGGGGCGCGGCGCAACCCGCCTGGATCAGGGCGCCGTGGACCGTGCCATCCTGTCGTCGCTCGAGCCATTCGAGCGGGGCGATGTCGGCGAGAACCCGTACAAGATTCAAGCCGACCTCCAGGACACCATGCAGTCACTCGTCGGCATCGTGCGCACGGAGAGTGAGATGCAGGAGGCGTTGGTCCGGATCGAGGCGCTGAAGGCGCGGGCGGCCAACACGTGCGTCTCCGGCCACCGTGAGTACCACTCGGGTTGGCACACCGCGCTCGACCTCCGGAACCTGCTCGCGGTCTCAGAGGCGATCGCGCGCTCGGCGATCGAACGCCGAGAGAGTCGGGGCGGTCACTTCCGGGAGGACTGTCCGGACAAGATCGCCGAGTTCTCCACGGTCAATATGATGGTCAAGCGATCGGCGGACGGCACGATGGAGCTCTCGCGGGTGCCGCTGCCACCGATTCCCGACTACCTGAAGGCAGTCATCGAGGAGCAGAAGTCGTAATGGCGACGGCCACGTTCAAGCTCTGGCGCACGCGTACGGATGGCGACGGTGCCTTTCAGCCCTACCAGACCGAGATCTCCGACGGGATGGTCGTTCTCGACGTCGTGCACAAGATTCAGGCGGAACAAGCACCTGACCTCGCCGTGCGGTGGAACTGCAAGGCCGGCAAGTGCGGATCGTGCTCGGCCGAAATCAACGGCAAACCACGCCTCATGTGCATGACGCGGCTCAGTCAAGTGAACCTCAACGAGCCGGTCACCGTCGAGCCCATGCGTGCCTTCCCGTCCATCAAGGATCTCGTGACGGACGTCTCGTGGAACATGCGGGTCAAGCAGACGATTCAGAAGTTCGCGCCGCGACCGGCGGACGCGCCAGACGGCACCTGGCGCATGGCGCAGAAGGATGTCGACCGCGTCCAGGAGTTTCGGAAGTGCATCGAGTGCTTCCTCTGCCAGGACGTGTGCCACGTGCTACGCGACCACAACAAGCACGACGAGTTCATCGGGCCGCGCTTCTTCGTGTACGCCGCCAACCTCGAGATGAACCCGATCGACACCGCCGACCGGGTGCCGGATCTCAAGGACAAGCACAATATCGGGTATTGCAACATCACCAAGTGCTGCACCAAGGTGTGCCCGGAGCACATTCACATTACCGACAACGCCATCATTCCGCTCAAGGAGCGCGTCGTCGATCGCTTCTACGATCCGGTGTCGAAGTTGCTGCGGACGGTGACGGGCCCCAGGAGGCAGGTGCCTTGAACTCGCTCAGGGGAAGCCGGGTGAGCCATCCAGCCCGCTCCTGCCCAGCCGACGGGCCCACCCGGCTTGCCAGCCCTTGCGGGTTCAGACGCCGATCACGTCCGTGAGCTCCTTCACCGCGCCCGCGGACTTCCTGAGCGCGGCGTCTTCTTCCGGTGTGAGCCTGATCTCGATGATCTGCTCGCAGCCTTTCGCCCCCAGCTTCACTGGCACGCCGACGAAGAGATCCTTGATCCCGTATTCGCCCTGCAGGAAGACGGAGCACGGATGAATCTTCTTCTTGTCTTTCAGGATGCATTCGACCATCTCGGCGGCGGCCGCACCCGGGGCATACCACGCGCTGGTGCCAACCAGCTTGGTGATCTCGGCGCCACCGTTGGCGGTCCGATCGCAGATGGCCTTGATCCGATCCGGTGGCAGCAGTTCGGTGATCGGGACGCCCGCGACGGTTGAATAGCGCGGAAGGGGAACCATCGTGTCCCCATGTCCCCCGAGGACGAAGGCGTGGATGTTCTCCACCGACACGTTCAGCTCCATCGCGATGAACGTCCGCATCCGCGCCGAGTCCAGTACGCCGGCCATGCCGATCACACGCTCCCGCGGAAAGCCGCTCAGCCGGTAGACGGCCTGGCACATCGCGTCGAGCGGGTTGGCCACCGGCACGATGATGCAGTGTGGCGACTGCTTGACGATTTCCGCCGTGACCGCCTTCATGATGCCGAAGTTGACGTTGAGTAGGTCGTCTCGGCTCATTCCCGGCTTCCGTGGGACGCCGGACGTGATCACCACGACGTCGGAGTTGGCCGCCGCCGCATAGTCGGCCCCGCCGATGATCCGGCTATCCGAGCCCGTGATCGGGCACGACTGGTACATGTCCAGCGCAATGCCCGCCGCTTTCTGATCCGCGATGTCAACGATGACGACGTCCGCGAGCTCTTTGTCTGCGATACACCGGGCGACGGTCGATCCAACGTTCCCCGCCCCACCTATAACGGTCACTTTGCGATTCATGCTCTAGTCCTCAACGATTCACATGTTCCTGATGATTTCGTCCGCGAACTCCGAAGTCTTCAGCTCGGTGGCCTTGTCCATCAACCGGGCAAAGTCATAGGTCACCCGCTTGGACGCGATGGCGCCGTCCATACCTTTCACGACGAGATCGGCCGCCTCGGGCCACCCCAGGTGCCGAAGCATCATCTCACCCGACAGGATCACCGAACCGGGGTTGACCTTGTCTTGATTGGCGTACTTGGGCGCCGTTCCATGCGTGGCCTCGAATACGGCGTGGCCGGTGACGTAATTGATGTTGCCGCCCGGCGCGATGCCGATGCCGCCGACCTGTGCGGCCAAGGCGTCGGAGAGGTAGTCGCCGTTCAAGTTCGGCGTCGCGATCACGTCGAACTCGTCGGGTCGAGTCAACACTTGCTGCAGCGCGATGTCGGCGATCGCGTCCTTGATGACGATGCCGGCGCCCGGCTTGCCGTCGGGGATTCTGCACCACGGCCCGCCATCGATCTCGACGGCGCCGTAGAACTGCTTCGCCACCTGGTAGCCCCAATCACGGAACGCCCCCTCGGTGAACTTCATGATGTTGCCCTTGTGCACGAGGGTGACGCTCTTCCGCTGCTTCGACACCGCGTAGCCAATGGCGCTGTGAATCAGCCGCTCGCTCCCGAGATAGCTGATGGGCTTCAATCCCACGCCCACCTGCACGGGGACATCGCGTTTCGGGGCACCGATGCCCTCCAGCGCCGCCTGCCACTCCCGCGAGGCCTGATCAGTCCCAAAGCGGATCTTCTTGAACTCCTTGGGGAACTCTCGGGCGAAGAAGTCGAGGACCTTGGCGGCCTCAGGAGTGCCGGCGGCGCACTCGATCCCTGCGTAGATGTCTTCCGTGTTCTCCCGGAAGATCACCATGTCGACTTTCTCGGGGTGCTTGACCGGCGAAGGAACGCCCTTGTACCAGCGGACAGGGCGCAGGCAGACAAACAGGTCCAGCAACTGGCGTAGGGCCACGTTCAGCGACCGAATGCCGCCGCCAACTGGCGTGGTGAGTGGACCCTTGATCCCGACGTAGTACTGCCAAAACGCCTCAACCGTGTCGTCGGGCAGCCACGTGTTGAACTTCGTGAAGCTCTTCTCGCCGGCGTAGACTTCGAGCCAGTTGATCCTTTTCTTCCCGCCGTAGGCCTTCGTGACGGCGGCATCGAGCACGCGGACGCTGGCACGCCAGATGTCTGGCCCAGTCCCGTCGCCTTCGATGAATGGGATGATGGGGTCGTCGGGCACGACGAGTCGTCCGGCCTGGCGGGTGATCGCCGTGCCAGTGGACGGCGGCGTCAGCGTGGTGAAGTTGGGCATAGGGTTCCCCGATTTCTCTGCTCTGGCGCGTGTTCTGATTAGGTCAGATCCCCCGAACCACGCCGGCAGTTTTCATCAGAAGTTGTGGAAAACTCTGTGGAAAAGGTCGCCCGTTTACCACACAGTGACACGCCAACAGGCGGAATTCAGCGGTTTGCACCATCACAGGGCACGTGATGATCGGGACGACCAGAACCTCGGGATTATACTGTAGGACCAACCGCAGGCTCCGCCGCCTTCGCCCACACACAACACACGAGAGTCATGGATCATCGCCACGCAGCCGCTTCCACTCGCTCCGACGTTGCTTCACTCAACATTGTCGTCTCGGACGACTTGCCCACTTCTGCACTGGACTTGTTGCGTGCCGAGGGGTGGAACGTGGACGCACGCAGCGGGCGTAAGCCCGAAGAGTTGGCGAAGGATTTGGCCGAGGCCGACGCCCTCATCGTGCGCAGCGCGACCAAGGTCACCAAAGAGCTGCTGGCCGCGGCGCCGAAGCTGCGGATCGTGGGGCGCGCGGGCACGGGTGTCGACAACATCGACATGACCGCTGCCAGCGGCCGCGGGATCCTCGTCGTCAACGCACCGGGTGCGAACAGCATCAGCGTCGCCGAGCAAGCGGTCGCTTTGATGCTCTCGCTCGCGCGGATGGTCCCGGGTGCCGACAAGGCAATGAAGGATGGCAAGTGGGAGAAGAAGAAGTTCACGGGGATCGAGCTGAAGGGCAAGACGCTCGGGATCGCCGGACTCGGACGCATCGGTCAGGAGGTGGCCGTTCGCGCCCGCTCGTTCGGCATGCGGATCCTCGCGCACGATCCGTTCATCGCCAAGGACATCGCCGAGAGCTTCGGTGCGGAGTTGGTCTCGCTGGACGACCTCTTCGCCTCGTCTGATTTCCTCAGCCTCCATCTCCCCTCGACACCGGAAACGAAAGGGATGCTCAACGACGAGCGGTTCGCGAAGATGAAGCCGGGGATCCGGATCATCAACACGGCACGCGGTGATCTCATCGACGAAGCCGCCTTGCGACGCGCCCTCGAGAAGGGCCTCGTCGCCGGCGCGGGACTCGATGTCTTCCAGAAGGAGCCCCCGGTGGACTGGGCGCTGCCGCAGATGCCGCAGGTGGTCGCGACGCCACACATCGCGGCGTCCACCGAGGAGGCGCAGGAGTTGGTTGGGCTCGACACCGCGTCGGCCGTTCGAGATTTTCTGCGCGACGGCGTGGTGCGGAACGCCGTCAACTTCCCGGCTATCCATCCAGACGAGCTGCAGCGCCTCCAGCCCTGGATCAAATTGGCTGACGCGCTCGCCACCATCGCCTCGCAGATGGGCGGTGCCGTGCGCGTGCAGACGCTCGGGCTGCGGTACTACGGCGCGCTCGCTGAAAACCGAGGCACGGAGATTCTGGCGGCGAGCGCGGCAGCGGGCCTGTTGCGTCCCATCCTGTCGGGCGGCGTGTCGGTGATCAACGCACGAGCCGCGGCGCGCGATCGCGGCATCGATATCGTGGAAACGCACAGCAGCCGTCCGCGACACTTCACCAGCCTGGTTTCGGTCAAGCTCCACACGAGCGACGGTGAGCGGTGGGCGGAGGGCACGGTCTTCGAACCGACTAGCCCCCGGCTCGTCTCGGTCCGCGGCATCAACGTGGAAGCCCCGTTGGCTGGGACCATGGTGATCATCGCGAACGAGGATCAACCCGGCGTCATCGGCGAGGTCGGGACCATCCTCGGCAGGCACGGCGTCAACATCGCCAGCTTCGCGCTAGGACGAGGCGAGGGCGGCGCCGTCGGCGTCGTCAATGTGGACGAGGACACGGGCGCGTCGCTCGAGACGGCCGTGGCGGCGATCCGCAAGGTACCAGCCGTCACGGACGCGTGGATCGTCCGACTCTGAGCTCCGTTATCTAGCGTACGCTCACGCGCAGCACGCCCGGACGAACGTGTACGGCCAAGCGAGTCGTCGGGTTCTTGGGCTCGCCGTCCAAGTGATACGGGAAGGGCTGCGCGTCCTCGATCGTGACCGTCGTCACCCGCCGGATCGAGACGCCTGGTACGCGATAGACGGTCTTCGTGAAGAGGCGAGGGATCGCCCAGAGTGACGCGAGACGGTGGCGCTCCTCCGCCACCACCAGATCCAGATGCCCGTCGTCGACGCGCGCGTGGGGCGCAATCCAGGCGCCATTACCGAACTGTGCGGCATTGGCGACGGTCACGAGCAGCGTGGGTCGAGATGTGCGCACGCCATCAATCGTGTACGGGCGAGCGCGGTAGGTGAGGAACGCGCGCGCAGCGACGCGGAGATAGGTCGAGAGCCCACGCCGGCCGACGCCGGCCGCATCGAATCCTGCCGCGACGTGCGCGTCGAAACCCGCACCGGCAACGCTGAAGAACCATTCGCCGTTGCCTTGGCCTCCATCGATGGCCCGCGGTGTCGCGCGACAGGCTTCGTGAATGGCGCGCATGGGATCGGGCGCGACGCCCAGCGTGCGTGCCAGACCGTTGCCAGATCCGGCGGGGATCAGCCCGAGTGAGGCGGGCGACTGCACCAGCGCTGACGCGACTTCGTTCATCGTGCCGTCGCCACCCCACGCGCACACGAGCGTGACGCCGCGCGCCACGGCGGCCGCCGCCAGCTCCCGGGCGTGACCACGGCGCTCGGTCAGCATGACGTCTCCGGAGAGGCCAGCGCTCGCAAGTGCGTTCGTGGCCTGAGCGGCCCGCTCACGCCCCCGATGCAGGCCGCCGCCTGACACCGGATTGATGATCACGACATGCGACACGCGTTACTTGAACGTCAGGACGATCGCCGGGCCCGCCTCGGCCTCGTCAACGGCGGTCAGCTCGACGGCGGCGTCGCGGATGGCCGTGAGACGATACCCGGCCACCACGGTACCCACTTCGGCGAAGTGCAGGCCGCCGGCTCCAGCGAGAATCGCTGTGCGTTTCGCACCCGGCTCCACACCGTCCTCGGCCAGACCGATCAGTGAGAACGGCAGGGCACTCGTCGCCGACACCGGAGTCGGCGGCGTCGGAACCGCGGCCGCCTCCCCGGCGGACGCCTGGGCCGCGTCTGATCGCAATGCCGCCGCCTGGCGGAACGAGAAAAGGTTGCGCGAGGGGACCGCAGAGGCCACTGGCGGGCGCAGTCGTTCGCGCAAGCGATCGACATCAGCGAAGAGCGCGGCTGGGTCGTCGAGCGGCGCCTGCGCCGGCGCCGGCACGAGCGGCGGCGGAGCCAGTGTCGATGTCGCCGCGCGCGCGAGGAACGTGACGAGCGCGCCACCGACCAGGCCGAGCACCACCGTGTACTTCCAATTCATCTGCGCTCGCCGCGTCTGCGACCTCTGCGCACGCTGCATTCGCGCGGATCGTAGCACGAGCACTCCACGATCGTGCTATGATTCGCCGTGCACCCCTCATCGACTGGTGCTGCCGTCGATTCAGGATATCGACTGCAAGTCGTCGCCATCATTCCCGCCCGATTCGCCTCGACTCGATTTCCCGGCAAACCGCTCGCGGACATCGATGGGCATCCCATGATCGAACACGTGTACCGCCGCACAGCGGCGTCGACGGCCGTGTCCGAGGTCATCGTGGCGACCGACGATCTCCGCGTGGCTCGCGTCGTTCGGAACTTCGGGGGACAGGTGCGGATGACCCGCGCGGATCATGCATCGGGCACCGACCGGCTGGCGGAGGTCGCCACGACGCTTGACTGTGACGTGATCGTCAACGTCCAGGGAGACGAGCCGCTGCTGGATCCGCGAGCGATTACCGAAGCGGTTGCGCCGTTCTCCGATCCTTCGATCTCGATGACGACGCTCTACCGCCGCATTGAGGTACCCGCGGACGTCACCAACCCGAACGTGGTGAAGGTGGTCGTCGATCGCGGCGGGTTCGCCCTGTACTTCTCCCGAGCGCCGATTCCTCATCTGCGCGATCCACGCGGCGGGTATCCGCCGCTCTATCGGCATGTGGGTCTGTACGCCTATCGGCGCTCGGCGTTGCTGGTCCTGGCGTCCCTGGATCCCACACCGCTGGAACGTGCCGAATCGCTCGAGCAACTGCGTGCGCTCGAGCACGGCATCCGAATCAAGACCGTCGAGACCGCGTACGACTCGATTGGCGTCGATACGCCGGACGACCTGGAACGCGTGCGGCGGCTGCTCGCCGCGCCGTCGGCCTGAAGGGCCCAACCGACCGCGACGTGAGCGCAGGAGGCGACGTGCGAGAAAAGTCGATGCAGACGACCAAATACATCTTTGTCACCGGCGGCGTCGTGTCGTCCCTCGGCAAGGGGCTCGCGGCGGCCTCGATTGGCGCGTTACTCGAGGGACACGGCTATCGCGTGAGCCTTCAGAAATTCGACCCCTACATCAACGTCGACCCCGGCACGATGAGCCCGTACCAGCACGGCGAGGTCTACGTCACCGACGACGGCGCCGAGACAGACCTCGACCTCGGGCACTACGAGCGCTTCACGCACGCGGTCACCACGCGCAACTCGAACTGGACCACCGGCAAGATCTATCAGAGCGTCATCCAGAAAGAGCGGCGCGGTGACTATCTCGGTCGGACCGTTCAAGTCATTCCTCACATCACGAACGAGATCAAGGATGCCATCCGCGCGGTCGCGAGGGACGTCGACATCGCGCTCGTGGAAATCGGTGGAACCGTCGGTGACATCGAGAGCCTGCCGTTCCTGGAAGCCATCCGTCAGTTCCGCCAGGACGAGGGCCGCGACCACACGTTGTACGTGCACTTGACCCTGGTCCCGTACATCGGAACCGCGGGTGAGCTCAAGACCAAGCCGACGCAGCACAGTGTGCGCGATCTGCGGTCGATCGGCATCCAGCCGGACATCCTGCTCTGCCGAACGGATCGGTTCCTCGAGCCAGACCTGAAGCGCAAGATCGCCCTGTTCTGCGACGTCGCCGAGGAAGCCGTCATCACCGCCAAGGATGTCCCGAACATCTATGAAGTGCCGCTGGTGCTGGCCGGCGAGGGGCTCGACACCATCATCATGAAATACCTCCACCTGCCACAGACCGAGCGCAGGGTGGCCGAGTGGGACGCGCTCGTGGCTCGCATCAAGAACCCCGTGGACACGCTCACGATCCACGTCGTCGGCAAGTACGTTGGGTACGAGGATTCCTACAAGAGCCTCAACGAGGCGCTGTATCACGGTGGCTTCTCGCACGGCCTGAAGATCAACATCAAGTGGACCGAGGCCGAAGCGCTCGAAGCACCAGGCGGAGAGGCGCTGTTGGCCGATGCGGACGGCATCTTGGTCCCCGGCGGCTTCGGCGACCGTGGCACGCGCGGCATGATGATGGCGGCTCAAGTGGCCCGCGAGCGCCAGATTCCGTACTTCGGCATCTGCTACGGCTTCCAATGGGCCACCGTGGAGTTCGCGAGACACGTCGCCGGGCTCAAGGACGCCGACTCCACCGAGTGCAATCCCGACACGCCGACGAAGGTCATCTACAAACTTCGCGACCTGCTCGGTGTCGATGCCCTGGGAGGAACGATGCGACTGGGATCGTATCCATGCCAGCTCGCGCCCGGTTCACTTGCGGAGAAGGTGTACGGGGCGAGCCTGGTTCACGAACGCCATCGGCATCGGTACGAGTTCAACGTGCAGTACGAGCCGGCACTGACGCAACACGGCATGCGGATCTCAGGGCGATCGCCCGACGGGAAGTTCGTGGAGATTGCGGAACTGCCCGCGCACCCGTGGTTCCTGGCGGTGCAGTTCCATCCGGAGTTCAAGTCCAAGCCGACGCATCCGCATCCGTTGTTCGCGGCCTTCGTGGAGGCGGCGTACCGGCACCGGAAGGGTCACGCGGTGCCGCCTTTCGAGACGTCGGCGACGCTGGCGTAGCCGGCCGCATCCGGCATAATGAACGGCGTGCCACCCGTCGAGCTTGGCCCGATAGTCTTCGGCGACAACCGCCCGATCGTGCTAATCGCCGGGCCGTGCGTAATCGAGAGTGAAGCGCACGCGTCCGGCCTGGCCGCACGACTGGTGGAGATCACGGCGCGACTCGGCATCCCGTTCATCTTCAAGGCGTCGTTCGACAAGGCGAACCGTACCTCCGGACGATCGTTCCGCGGACCAGGACTGGTCGAGGGGCTGCGCGTGCTCGCCGGCATCAAGGCCCGGTACGGCGTGCCTCTTCTGACTGACATTCACGAACCGGCTCAGGCAGGTCCCACCGGTGACGTGGCCGACGTCATTCAGATTCCGGCGTTTCTCGCACGTCAAACGGATCTGCTGCAGGCCGCCGCGGCCACGGGCTGCGTCGTGAACATCAAGAAGGGCCAGTTCATGGCGCCTGATGACATCCCGCACGCCGTTGCCAAGGTCCGCGGCGCCGGCAATCCGCGAGTCATCGTGACGGAGCGAGGTACGAGCTTTGGGTACCATAACCTCATCGTCGACATGCGGGCGTTCCCGATCATGCGAGCGCAAGGCGTGCCCGTGGTGTTCGACGTGACCCACAGCCTGCAGTTGCCGGGGGCCGGCGACGGTGTCACGGCTGGTCTTGCCCAGCACATCGAGCCGCTCGCCTCAGCGGGTGTGGCCGCTGGCGTGGACGGCGTCTTCCTCGAGGTTCATGAAGAGCCGACGCGCGCGAAGAGCGATGCACAAAATGCGCTGCATCTCGACCTCCTCGAACCGCTGCTCCGTCGGCTGATGGCGCTCGACGCGATCGTCAAGCAGCCAAGGGTCACCACGCATGGTTGACCGGTCGCGCGCGCGTCGCGTCCTCGAGACAGAGGCAGCCGCCATTCTGGCGCTCGTTCCTCGCCTCGACGCGCGGTTCGATCGCGCGGTGACGATGCTCCGCGAGTGCCGGGGACGCGTGATTCTGACCGGCATGGGGAAATCGGGGATCATCTCGCGCAAGATTGCCGCAACGCTCTCCAGCACGGGAACCCCGTCTCATTTTCTGCACCCGGCAGAAGCACTGCACGGCGACCTCGGGGTTTTGCAGAAGGACGACGTGGTCATCGCCCTGTCGCACAGCGGCGAGACGCAAGAGATCCTTCGACTGCTCGAGACGATCAAACGCCTCGGAGCGAGCCTGATAGCGATCACCGGGGGCGCCAAGTCCACGCTGGCCGAGGCGGCCGACGTCTGGCTCGACTGCAGCGTCACCGAAGAGGCTTGTCCGATGAACCTGGCGCCGACCGCGAGCACGACCGCCGCATTGGCGATGGGCGACGCCCTGGCGATGACTCTCCTCGTCGAGAAAGGCTTCAATGAGTCGGATTTCGCGACCTTGCATCCAGGAGGTAAGCTGGGCAAGCGCCTCATGCGCGTCGAACATCTCATGCACGTCGGCGAGCGCTGTCCGCGCGTGGCGCCCGACACCCGGATCCGCGAGGTGAGCGAGGAGATCTCCCGGGCCAAACACGGGATGACCTGCGTCGTGAACGGGCACGATGAGCTGCTCGGGCTCATCACCGACGGTGACCTCCGACGCCACTTGGTGCAGTCGCCTGACATCCTGTCACTGACCGCGGCTGACATCATGACCCGTACGCCGGTCGTCATCGGTCCCGAGGCGTTTGCGGTCGAGGCCTTGAACCTGATGGAACAGCGCAAGATCACCGCCCTGATCGTCGTCGCGGGCACGCCAGCTCGTGTCGCCGGGGTGGTCCACCTGCACGACCTGTGGAAGACGGAGCTCGTCTGACGTGAGCCCACACGAACGGGCCGCGCGCGTGAAGCTGATCCTGTTGGACGTGGATGGCGTCCTGACCGACGGATCGGTGCTCGTGCACGCCGACGGCACCGAGAGCAAGCCCTTCGCCATCCGCGACGGCATCGCGCTCGTGTGGGCCCAGCGCGTTGGCGTGAAGGTGGGACTGCTGTCCGCCCGCCACTCGCCGACCACGCCCCATCGCGCGGCACAGCTGGGCATCACGCTGATCTATCAGGGCGTGAAGAGCAAGGCGGACGCTTACGCCAAGATCACGTCCGCTCTCAGGGTGGCGGATGATGATGTCGCGTACATGGGCGATGATGTCGTCGACCTCGCAGTGTTGTCGCGAGTCGGGTTGGCCGCCGCACCAGCCGATGCGGTGGAGGAAGTCCGCTGCCGGGCGCACTGGGTCAGCCGGTACCCGGGGGGCCGGGGGGCGGTCCGTGAGCTCGTCGAAACGATTCTCCGAGCCCAGCAGCAGTGGGACAGAATCGTGTCCTCGTATCTGAACGAGGGGGCCGAGGCATGAACGGATACGGCCCGCTGCTCGCCGCCCTGGTCGCCTTGCTGGCCGGCCTCGCCATCGGCAAGGCCTGGGAGCGCTACAAGCTCAGCGGCGGCAAGTGGATCGACCGGCGTCGCGCGCGCGAGTCGCCGCACTACATCCTCGGCTTGAACTTCCTCGTTTCGAACCAGATCGACCTCGCAATCGAGGAATTGAGTCGGGCCGCGAGTCTCGATGACGATGCGCTGGAGGTCCACATGATTCTGGGCAACCTCTACCGCGAGAAGGGGCAAGTCGGCAAGGCGATCACGGTGCATCAGTCGCTGCTGCAACGCTCGAAGCTCACGCGGATCGAACACGCGTATGTGCTCTTGTGCCTCGGCTTGGACTACAAGCGCGGAGGGTTCGTCGATCGGGCCCTCGACGCGTTCACCGAGGTGCTGCGCCTCGATGCCAAGAACGAGTACGCCTTCCTCAATCTTCAAAAACTGCATGAGGAGCAGCACCAGTGGTCCGAGGCGTACGACACGCGCGAGCGTTTGAACAAGTTGGCCGCGATCGACTCGCGGCCGAAGAGTCAGGCGATCCTCGCATTCCTGGAGAACGAGATCGGTCTCGAAGCCATGCGGCGGAAGGACTACGGGGAAGCGGCGCGTCGCTTCCAGAGCGCGATTAACATCGACGCGCGAGCCGTGCCGGCGTACCTGAACCTCGGTGACGTCCGGGTCGCGGAAGGGCACGACCAGGACGCGGCCACGATCTGGGAGGAGCTCGTCGACATCGCGCCGGACCGCGCGTACCTGGCATTCGATCGACTCGAGGCGCTCGCGGTCCGCACCGGCAGTCCGAAGCGGTTCACGCGCCTCTGCCGAAAACTCATCGAGGAGAACCCGCAGGACTGGCGCGGACGGCTCGCGCTCTCCAAGCATTACGCCGCCGCCGGCCGCACACAAGAGGCGCTCGATCTCCTCTTCGCGGCGCTGATGCAGAACCCCCATGCCCTGAGCATCCACCAAGCCATCTGGCGCGCGCTCGGCCAGCTCCGCCACCCGGTGCATCTGGTCAATCGCTACACCGAGCTCACCCAGCACGCCGTCTTCTATCTCGACCCGCACGTGTGCCTCAGGTGCCGCTATCGGAGCACCGAACTCTTGTGGCAATGCCCGCACTGCCACGACTGGAACACGTTCGTCGAGGAGCGGATCGCCCCGGCGCAGGACTCTACGGAGGTGGAGGTCTAGACGGGCGTCAGACGCGCCTACCGGCTTCTCGATGGCCGCGGCGCTGCTTGTAGGCGTTCAATCGCAGCACCGACCTGCACGTTGGTTTCCGCGAACGTACCGTCGGTCGAGATCACGATGTCCGCGCGGCGGGCCTTTTCGGCCGCGGGAAGCTGTGCGGCGAGACGTTGGTCGATCTGCGCCTCCGTGAGGCCGCGTGCCCGCAGGCGCTCGCGCTGGTGAGCCTCAGAACAGACCGTGGCGATCACCCAATCGAACTCCCCTGCGCGGCCGGTTTCATAGAGCAACGGGATGTCCACCACCGCGAGGGCTGGCCTATCGGTCAGCTCGAACGCACGCAATCCAGCCTCGATGGCCCGATAGACCGCGGGATGCACGATGGCCTCCAGCGCACGTCGGGCCTCATCGTCCCCAAACACGATCGGACCGAGCTTCTGGCGATCGACGGCCCCATCCGGCGTCAACACGTCACCAAACCGCGCCGCGATCGCGTGTGACGTCTCGGTGCCAGCCGCCATGACATCATGCGCCAGTGAGTCGGCATCGAGGCACGGGATGCCTCGCTTGCGAAGCGCCTGCAAGACGTGGCTCTTGCCCGTCGCAATCCCCCCGGTCAACGCTACCTTCAACATCCCTACCTGCTCATCGGCGTACCGGCCCTAGCTGGTGGCTGGCTTGACGAACCGTTGCTCCGCCGCTGCCAGGGTGTTCTTGAGCAGCATCGCGATCGTGAGCGGACCGACGCCACCGGGTACGGGCGTCAACGCTCCCGCGATCTCTTCTACCGACGGATGCACGTCGCCCATCGTGAGCGCCCCTCGGCGCTCGAAGGCGTCACGCCGCTTTGACCCAGCAGGAAAGATCGACTCCACCAGCGCACGATCGCCGACACGACTCGTGCCAACATCGATGACCGTCGCGCCAGGCTTGACGTAGGCGGGCGTCACGAACGCCGGCCGGCCGATCGCCGCGACGAGGATATCCGCCTGCCGAGCGACAGCCGGAAGATCGACGGTCTTCGAGTGGCAGATGGTCACTGTCGCGTGGCGATGCAGCAGCAACAGCGCCATCGGCTTACCGACGATGTCGCTGCGACCGATGACGACGGCGTGCTTCCCCACAATCGGAATCCCAGAACGGTCGAGCAACTCGATGACGCCCGACGGCGTGCAGGCCGCAAGTGTCCAATGTCCCTGCACCAGTCGGCCCACGTTGATCGGATGAAACCCGTCCACGTCCTTCTCCACCGCAATGTGATCGACCACGTGTCGCTCGGCCTCGGCTCCGAGCGCCGCCGGCAGGGGCGATTGCACGAGGATCGCGTCGTGCACGTCACTCGCGTTGAGCCGTTCGACCGCCGCAATCACCTCGCCGAGGGACGCGGTGGCCGGGAGTCGCGTGAGGTCGGCTCGAAGGCCAGACTCTGCGGCCGACTTCAGCTTGCTCCCGACATACAGCTCTGAGCCGGCGTCATTCCCCACGAGCACGATCCCCAACCCCGGTGGGCGCCCCAATGTCGCCGTGAACGCCTCGACGGCGGGGCGTAGCTCCGTTCGAATCGCGAGACCGACGGCGGTCCCATCCAACATCCGCGCGCTCATGACACGATCGCCTCCGCCTCCAATCGCTTCAGCGAATGCGGACGTCCGAGCACGACCAACGTATCCCCTGATCGAATGGGCGTGTCTGGCTCGGGATTGAATTCCATCCTGCCGCCCTCCCGCTGAATACCGACGACGATCACGTCGTATCGTTGCCGCAAGTTCACCTCCAGAATCGACCGATTGGCGAGGCCCGAGGCAGACGAGACCGGGATCTCTTCGATCGCCAGCTCGAGGTTCTCTGAGCTCGTGGCCAACTCCACGAAGTCCACCACGGACGGGCGCAGCGCCGTGTGCGCGATCTGCACCGCGCCGATCTGATAGGGCGACACCACGCGGCTGGCGCCGGCGCGCTTGAGCTTGTGAACGGCATCCTCGGTCTCGGCGCGGCCGACGATCACCAAGCCTGGCGCCAGGCTTCTCGCGCTGAGGACCGTGTAGACGTTCTCCGCGTCCGTCCCAACGACCGCGATCAGTCCCCGCGCGCGATCAATGCCAGCTCGACGCAGCACATCCTCGCGGCTGGCGTCTGCATCGATCGCAAGGAACCCGTCGTCGAGCGCCGACTGGTATCGCGGAGCGTCACGCTCGACGATGACAAAAGGCACACGCTCGCGCACGAACTGGCGCGCGATCGTGCTGCCGATGCGTCCGTAGCCGCAAATGATGTAATGGTCCTGCAGCGTTTCGAGCATGCGTTCGCGCCGCCGCACCTGGAGCCGTGCAGGCAGGCCTCCTTCGACCACGGTCGTGGCGATGAGCGTGAATGTATACAAGGCGGTGCCCACGCCGGCGAACAGGAGCACCATCGTGAATGCTTCGCCTGGGCGCGACAAGGGACGGACCTCGCGGTAGCCGACGGCCGTGATGGTGATGACGGTCATGTACAGCGCGTCCCACGGACCCCAGCCTTCTATGAGCACGTAGCCGAGCGTTCCGCTCGCGATCACAACGGAGAGGGCCAGCGCTGCCAGCGCGGGCCGCTGCGCCAGAGCGAGCAGGAGCGGATTCTTCGGGGTCATCGGGAGGTTCGCCAGGGCGGCGTCCAATTGTAGCCGGCCGGACGGCTAGGACAACGCCGACAGGAATGCTCGAACGCGCTCAGCGGGCCGTCCGGTCGACAGCAGGTCCGAGATCACCGCGACGGACTGCGCGCCGGCGGCAATCACTGAAGCGGCGCGCGCCAGCGTGATCCCGCCGATCGCCACGAGAGGCAGTTGCCGTGGCACCGTGATGGACGCTGCCTCCCGAACCGCTTCCAGGCCGCGCGCCTCGTAACCGGTCTCCTTGGTCGTGCTGCCGAAGACGGGGCCGACGGCCGCGTACTGAATCGGCTGATCGAGGGCCGAGCGCAGCTGTGCGTCTGAATGAGTGGAGACACCCACGACGGAGGACGGACCGACCAGCCTCCGCACTGCGAGCGGCGGCAGATCCTCCTGGCCGACGTGAACACCCCCTGCGCCCGCCGCCGCCGCGACATCGGCGCGGTCGTTCACGATGACAAGGGCTCTCGCCTCTCTCGCCACGTCGACGACTGCTGCCGCCACGTCGAGGAACAAGCCGCCCGGAAGCTCCTTGGCCCGCACCTGGAGGAGCGTGGCGCCGCCATCGAGGCAGGCCCGCGCGAAGTCGACAACCGACCACCCTGCGCCGGCGCAGGCATCAGCGTCGCAGATGACATAGAGACGAGACGACGACCAATGACCGATCACACCGCTTCAGCGAAGCGCCCGCCGGAGGTTCGCGGCCGTGCCAGGAATCGCTCCATGAACGACGTGCCGCACTGGCCGGCGATGAAGTCGGGGTCATCGAGAATCTTCAAGTGGAGCGGAATGGAGGTCTTGATGCCCTCGATCACGGCCATCTCGAGCACGCGGCGCATCCGCGCGATGGCTTCGGCGCGGTCACGACCGTGGACGATGATCTTCGCGATGAGCGAGTCGTAGTACGGCGAGATAGTGCAGTCGGTATGCGCGAGCGTCTCGACTCGGACACCGGGGCCACCGGGAATGCTGAACACGTGTATCACGCCCGGCGAGGGTGTGAACGTCTCGGGATCCTCGGCATTGATCCGGCACTCGATAGAATGCCCGGTGAACGTGACGTCGCTCTGCTTGATCGACAGCGCCTCTCCCGCCGCGATCCGAATCTGCTCCTTGACGATGTCCATGCCCGTCACCATCTCAGTGACCGGGTGCTCGACTTGGAGGCGTGTGTTCGCCTCCATGAAGTAGAAGTGCCCCCGGGGATCCATCAGAAACTCGAACGTCCCGGCGTTCGTGTACTGGACCGCTTTTGCCGCATCGATGACGATGTGCCCCATTTTTCGGCGCATTTTGTCGGTGAGCGCGCGAGAGGGGGACTCCTCGAGCAGCTTCTGGTGGCGGCGCTGGATTGAGCACTCACGTTCCCCGAGGTGAATCAGGTTCCCGAATTGGTCGCCGAGAATCTGGAACTCGATGTGTCTCGGGGACTCGACGTACTTCTCGAGGTACACGTCCGGCAGGCCAAACGCGGCTTCCGCCTCCCGCCGCGCCGTCTTGACGGCGGTCGGCAGCTCCGCCGCAATCCGCACGACGCGCATGCCCCGGCCTCCACCACCGGCCGTTGCCTTGACGATCACGGGGTAGCCGATCTCCTTCGCGAGCTTGAGCGCACGATCTTCGCTATCGATCGGTCCATCGCTCCCCGGCAGCACGGGCACGCCCGCCTTCTTCATGACGCGCCGCGCGCGCGCCTTGTCCCCCATCAAGCGGATCACTTGCGGATCGGGCCCGATGAAGCGAATGTGACAGGCCTCGCAGACCTCGGCAAGATAGGCGCTCTCGGAAAGGAAGCCGTATCCGGGATGGATCGCGTCGGCTCCCGTGATTTCCGCCGCGCTGATGACCGCCGGCACGTTCAGATAGCTGTCGGTGCTGCACGCCGGGCCGATGCAAATATCCTCGTCGGCAAAGCGCACGTGTAGGGAATGCTCATCCGCCTCCGAGTAGATCGCCACGGTCTTGATACCCAGCTCGCGACACGCGAAGATGACGCGCATCGCGACCTCGCCCCGGTTCGCAATCAGAATCTTCTTGAACATGAATGCGCCTCGGCGCTACTTCGTCCGAATCGCGAACAGTCGCTCGCCGTACTGCACAGGCTGACCGTTCTCCACGTAGACGTTGACGACTTCTCCGTCGTACCCCGAGTCGATTTCATTCAGGAGCTTCATCGCTTCGATGATGCACAGGACCTGGCCCTTCTTCACCGTGCTCCCGACCTCGACAAAGGCCGGCGCGGTAGGCTCTGGTGACCGATAGAACGTCCCGACGATCGGGGACTTCACCACCGCGAGCTCGAGCTCGGTGTCGGCCGCATCCGAGGCTGGGGTGGCGACTCCGGTCGGGAGCACTCCCGACGCTGGCCACACCCCCGACGCCGCGGCTTCAGGCGGAAGGGGATACAGGGCGGACGGACCCGCCAACGCCGCCGAGGGCGTGACGCCCGGCCCCGCACCATCCCTGCGCACGCGCAGTCGAAGCCCCTCGTGTTCGATCTCGAGCTCAGACAACCCGTGGTCCTGCACCAGACGCAGGATCTGCTTCAGTTGATCGAGATCCATGGATTCAGGGGCTGGTCACAGCTCGAGCAGCTCGTTCGTCACCATCGTCAGGAGCTCTGCGCCTTGGTCGGTGACCACGACGTCGTCTTCGATCCTGGCCCCTCCCCACCCTGGGAAATACGCCCCCGGTTCAACCGTGAACACCATGCCTGTGTCTACCGCCTCGTGACGCGTGTCGACGCCCGGCCTCCGTTGCACGACGCGAGGATCCTCGTGGACCTCGATCCCTAGCCCATGCCCCGTCCCGTGGCCAAACGCCTCGGCCATCCCCTGCTCAGCCAGCGCGGACCGGGCCGCCGCGTCGATGTCGAACCGGGACACCCCCGGGCGAATCGCTGCGATCGCCCGGGCCTGCGCTTGCCTTACCGCTTCGTGGACCTGACGGGCTCGGTCGGAGGGCTTACCTACAGCGACCGTTCGGGTCAGGTCGACGCAGTATGAGCCGTGGACGCCGCCGAAGTCCAGCACGACCAAGTCGCCTTCGCCTATTATTCGCCCAGAGGGCCTCGCGTGTGGAAGTGCGGCGTGGGGCCCACTGCCAACGATGGTCTCGAAGGCCGGGCGTTGGAAGCCGGCGCGACGCAGATGCCAGTCGATGTCCGCAGCAACGTCTCGCTCGCTTCGACCCGCGCGTACGAGGGAGTACACACTGGAAGCCACCGCCGACAGGCGATGCCCCGCCTCTCGAAGCACGCTCACCTCGTATGCATCCTTCCGGACGCGCGCCTCCTCGACCACGCCTTCGGTCGGCGCAAGCGGATTCGGCGCGCCATCAGCTGTGAGGGTCCGAGCCAGCCAGTTGTAGCGGGCCACGGAGAGATGCGCGCTCTCGAACCCCACGCGGGCCGCGCGATAAGGGCCCAACGCTTCGGCGAGCCTGACGTCGTACGACCCGGCGACTACCGTCATCTCGAGGTCGGGGCACTCGTACGGCTTGCCCCGTGTATCCGCGATAGCGGCGACGTATCGCGAGTCGGTGAGGAAACGTATCCGCTCGCGATCCAGTACGACGATCGCGGCGCTGCCAGCGAAGTTCGTCAGGTAGAGGATGTTCGGGAGCGAGGTGACGACCAACGCGTCAAGCGATGCCCCGGTCAGGGCGGCACGGACGTTGTCGTGTCGTCGTCTAAGCGCGTCGCTCGGCGCGGAAGCCATTGATGGCCGTCAACCAGCCGTCCAGCTTCGCCAAGGTAGCCTGGTCGTCCGCAGCCCGAAGGGGCTCATCACGCGCGGACTCCCGTCGCACCTCCGACGGCTGAACTGTGGCGACTGTACCACTGGTCGACCCAGCCGTGCTTCCTTTCTTCCTTTCGGCCGGTCGGCAGGCGCCCGCAGCCCGGTCTGCTGCAGTTCCTGAGTCAATCGTTCGAGGGTGAGCAGGCCGGCCGGCTCCGCCTCCGGCGTCACGGGCGTGGTCGTTGCTGTTCGAGATGGCAGACGAGTGATCGCGTGGGTCAGCTGGGCGACCAGCTGCCGGAGATCTGGATCGTGGCGAGCCAGACCGAGCGCCCGGCGGTAGTGCGCGAGGGCCTCGGGCAGGTCCCCGCGCCGATGGAACACTTCTCCAAGGCCACGAAGCGCGGCCTGGTTGTCAGGCGATCCGGCAAGGGCCGCCTGTAGTTCGTCGTGTGCGGCTTCGATCTGTCCGAGTTCGAGAAGCGCGCGACCCAGGGTCACCCTGGCAGAGAGGTAGCCTGGATGCCTGGCGAGACCTGCCCGACAGACCGCGCTCTCGAACGCGCCAACCCGACGGTATTCCTCGGCGAGCTGCGCGAAGGCGATCGACGCCGGGTCCTGCTGGACCCGACGTCGAAGGTCGTCGATGCGCGGGAGCTGCTCAGGCATGTCGCCTACGGCGCCACCGTGAGCGTCTGAGTCGTCGTGGCTTTCTGACCCAGGTCGTCCATGACGCTGAGAACCACCGTATACGTGCCCGTGGCCGTGTAGGTGTGCTGCGTCAGGAACCCGGTCGTCGTGCCTGGAGTGCCGTCACCGAAGTTCCAGCTGTACTGCGTGATCCTCCGACCCGGGCCTGCCGTCGAGATGTCCGCGTTGAAATTCAGCGTCAAGCCGACACGCGGAGGCGTCGGCGACACGACGAAGGCCGCAGTTGGGCCCGCGGTCGGGCTCACCGTGACCGCCTGGGTCGTCGAGCTGCTCAAGCCACGATCGTTCGTCACGGTCAACACGACGGTGTAGGTGCCCGCCGTACTGAAGACGTGTGACGAGGTCTGACCGATACCCGTCGTGCCGTCGCCGAAGTTCCAGGCGAACGACGTGATGCCGGCCGTGTTGCTGCACGTGCTCTGAGTGGCACAGCTCGAGGAGGCGTCGAAGATCGCCGAGACACCTGCGTTGACCGGGGTCGGCGACACGGTGAACTGCGCCCTTGGCGCGCTGGCCGGCGGCTGATACACACCGACAGGCGTCAAGCGCAGCTCCGCGGTGTAGTTGTTCGCCGTCCGGTAGTTCGAGCCGATCGGCGTGGCGTAGATCGTGAGCAGATTCCCGTTCCCCTGGACTGGCGGCGGCGGGGGAGCCGTGTAGATGAGGGACGCGCGACCGTCTGCGTTGGTCACGACGTTCCGGGCCGACAGCAGCCCGTAGTCCTGTCTGACGCCGTTGACGGCGGTCTCCATGAGAAACGCCTGGCCCGACACGGCCTTACCGTCGGGCCCCTTGGCGATGACGGCAATCGACGACTGCGATCCGCCGTCCTGCGGCACGTGGTCCGGCGTGGCAGTGATGGTCACCGAGAGAGCGAGCTCGGAGGGGCCCGACCCGGGCGGCACGTCCACGCCGTGGACCGTGCATGCGGCGCTCACCGCGATCGCTGCGAGAAACGTGTAGCGAGAGACTGCCTTCATGGCGCTATCAATCCCCAAAGTTGCCGAAGTCGACTTGAATGGAGCCGGTCACCGAGATGTCGTTGCCCACGCGATCGGTGCCGTAGAAGGTCACGTCCGCGATCGTCGTGATGATCGTTGCGCTGTTACGGAGCTGGATGAGGGGGGGACTCCCGTTTGGCCGCGTGCCGCACGAGCTCGAAACCCATGCTGGCGTTGCCACCCTCAGGGACCGTCACGGTGGCGGCCCCCTCCCACGCATAGGGCACGTCCACGCCCTGCGTGTTGCGACCGTCGGCACGCCGATAGACGACGCGGTAGCGGTTGATAGTCACTGAGTTGTTGGACGTCGGCGACACGGTGATGTCTTTCATCCGCACCACGAACGACGCCCTGCCCACATCGTTGAAGATGGTCGGGCACGGATTCTCGGGTGTGCACGGAGCCGGCGACGTGACATTGGTGATCACGTCCGAATTCAGGAAGCTGCCCTCTTCGACGACGCTGCCGCCGCCCCTTTTCGCGGTCAGGTTCTCGATCACGAGGTAGACGGGCGCCTGGCCCTGTCGAGCCACGTCGCCACAGGAAGCGGCACTGCTGCCCAGCAGCGCCAGCGCAAGAAATCGTGAACCAAATCGCATCTGCGTCATGTCGACTATACCTTCGTGATACGCGGCGTGATGAAGATCAGGAGCTCGGTGCTCTGATTGTTGACGGCGTCACGCTTGAACAACCAGTTGAGGAACGGCACGCGGCTCAAGCCCGGCGTCCGGTCCGAGGACGCCTGCTCCTGGCTCGTGTAGATGCCGCCAATGACGGTCGTTTGCCCGTCGGCCAGCAACACCGTCGTGTTGGCCCGTTGCGTATTGATGGGCGGCGCTGCGGTGCCGACATCGGTGGTGACGGCCCGGGAGAAGTCGGGTGCGGCGTTCTCCACCGCGATCTTCATGATGACGGTGCCGGCGGCCGTGATCTGCGGAATCACTCGCAGCGTGAGCGCGGCGTCCTTGAAGCTCACCGTTGTCGTCTGGTTCGCCGTGGTCTGCACGGGGATCTGCACACCCTGGGTGATCTCGGCTTCGACGTTGTTCTGCGTCGAGATGCGCGGCGTGGACAACAACTTGCCGTTGCCCGACCTCTCGAGCGCCGACAGCGCCACGTCGAGGTTGAATGCGCCATTGATCGAGCCGAGCGCCAAGCCCACCGCACTCGGCGCACCGCCGACGGCAAGGTTCACCGCTCCGGGTGCTGGCGGCTGGCCGGTTGCGCCGGCGCGACCGCCGAGGTTCGCGCTATTGGGGAACGCTAAGTTCGTCGTATTGCCAAGCGCGGCGTCCGCACGGGCGCCGAAGCCCCACTGCACGCCGAGCGCCCGGGCGAAGTCCTTGGTCGTCTGCACGATCCGTGCTTCGATCTCCACCTGCGGCTGCGGCGTGTCGAGCGTGTTGAGCAGCGACTCGGCCGTGACGATCCGCTCCTGCAGGTCCGTGATGATCATCGTGTTCGTTCGCTTGTCGACCTGCACGATGCCACGCTGGGAGAGCGCACTCCGCGTGATGAGCTGCTCGAGCTCCTCCGCCTTCGCGTAGCTGAGGGTCTTCGTCATCACCTTCAGCTCACCGGCGAGCGCCTGCTCAGACTGGAGCTTGCGCCGCTGTATTTCTTCGTCGGCCAGCACGGTGAGCGGTGCGATGCGAACGATCGTCCCCTCGAGGATGTAGCCGAGCTTGTTGGTGCGAAGGATCATGTCGAGCGCCTGATCCCAAGGCACGTCGGTCATCATCACGTCCACGTTGCCGCTCACCGCCGGGTCGATGACGATGTTCAGCCCGCTGATCTCCGAGAACATCCGCAGCACCGACCGGAGGTCGGCGCCCTGGAAGTCGAGGCTGATCGGGTTCCCCGTGTAGTTGCGCCCCTGTCCACCCAGGGTCTGGACCGTCACCGCGGTCGCCGCCCCCGCCCCCGCGGCGGGCTCGGCGGTTGGACCACCCGACGCAGCACCAGCCGGCGCCTGCACGGCATCCTGCGCTTGCGCCAGAGTGGCTCCCTGGACCTTCACGGCCGGTCTCGCCTGTGGAGCGGAGGCATCGAGGCCCAAGGCCGCGATCGGATCGATCGCCGCCGGCGCGGCAGCCTGAGCCGGCTGCTTTGTCGCCGTGGCCTTCCGCTGCGTGAAGTCCACCACGATGGTGTTCCGCTCGCTGCGGACCTGATACTCGGCCGGCCGCGCCAGGCGCACGCGAACGCGCGAGATCGGCGCCCCCATGGCCTCGGCCGCCTCCACGTCGATCCCCGCGATGGGACCGCCGGCCGGCTGGCTGACGGCATCGGTCAACCGCTCGCCACCGACGTTGCGGAGGTCGAGCAGGATGGTCAGTGGATCCGGCCGCGATGCCACGTACGGCGCGGGCTCGCTGGTCTCAACGACCAACGATGTGCCACCGGCGTGCGGGCGAGCGCTGATGGTCTTCAGCTGCACCGTCGGCACCGCGGCAGCCCCGGCGGCTACCCCGGGCCGCTCGGCTAGGGTTCCCGTCAATACGAGCGTGATGAGAAAGAGGGCAAAGCCCCTGGTCGCAGTCACTGCTTCCCGTCCTCTATTGAGCGCAACAATTTGCGCACCTCCCGCTGTTTCACGAGCGACAGCGGATCGTTGACTTCCTGCACGATGACGAGACCTTAGGGCGTGATGGCCTTGACCACCCCGTCCCGGAACTTGTCACCTTCGTGCACCACGTATGCCCGTTTGTCGGGTCCCTGCACCATCGCGATCAAACTGCCCCGCGACTTCATGACTCCCCGCACGGAGAGATCGGTCACGACGAGGCCGACGGTGCCTTCGGGCCGTCGGCTTTCACCAGTGTTCGCGGTCAGGCTGAGGAACGGATCGCGGCGTCCGTCGGCCTGATACGAGTAGTGATCCATGGCGGTCGGCGCGGTTGCCGGCACGACGGCTGCGGGCGGCGCTGCAGCGGCTGGCGCAGGCGCGCCGGCCGGGGCCTGCGCGGCGACGAGCGCCGGCGCGCCGAGCGCGATGAGGCTGAACACCACTAGTCGCATGTCACGCCGCCTTCTTTGCGGGCTGCGCCCCCGGCTTGGGCGCCGCAGGCTTGTCGAGAAGCACGAACGTCGTCGCCACGCAGCTCGCCGTGATGGTGGAGTTCGGCGCGGGCGGATTCTTGCCTTTGATCACAAGATCGCTGACGTTGATGATGCGCGTGAACTTCCCGACGCGTTCGAAGAAGACCGCCAGGTTGTGATAGGTGCCATCGAGCTCGAGCGCGATCGGCCACTCTGCGTGCAGTTGCTTGGTCACCACGGGCTGCGGTCGGAAGCTCTTGATCGTGAGGTTCGACTGCGCCGCCACGGTCTGCATGCGGCGCAGCAGATCCGCGGCGTCCTTCTCCTCCGGCAACACGGCGCGGAGGCTGTCCAGGCGTCCCTCGAGCTCGCCGACCTGCGCGCGGAACTCGGACAGCTTCGCGGCCGTATCGCGGCCCTTGGCTACGTCGGCCAGAAGCATGGAGAGCTGCTGCTGGCGCGTGAGCATCTCGGCGCGCGCGTCCTTCTCGTAGTACCAGTAGAAGGCTCCGACGCCGGCCGCACCCAGGACGGCAAACGCCGTGACCTGCGCGTACCAGGGCAGCTTTGCGAGACTGATATCCATCGACGCTCGACTCCTCAGATGATCGGCTGGCCCCACGGCGGTGGCGGCTGGACCGGCGTGGTGGCCGGTGCCGCAGGTAGCGGGGCCGGCGCAGACGCCGAAGCGGGCACCGCCGGCGCCGGGGCGCCATTCGAGCCCGCCTTCTGAAACTGGGCCTTGATCGAGAATCGAATGAGCTCCACCCTGCCCGTCGTGTCCACCTGCGTGCCGACGATCTCGACCGATTTCTTGAAGTAGCCGGAGGACTCCAGATTGGCCACGAAGTCCGACAGCGTGGTGAGACCGGACGCCTGGCCCTCGATGAGCACCTCGGGATTCGCGGCACCCGGACTTTGCTTGAAGTCCGTCAGCCACAGCATCGGCGGTAACGCGTGACTCAGCTGATCGAGGATCTGCACGGGACCGCTTCGGTCCTTGCGGAGCTGCTCGATGAGAGACACGCGCTACTGGAGCTGCGTCCGGCGTTGCTCGAACTTCTGCACCTCACCGATGATCGAGTGCAGCCGGGCCGTCTCCTGCTGCGCGCTGGAAATGTCAGCATCGAGCTGCATTGATTCGGCGCCAAGCTGATAGAAGCGCCACCCGATGAGGCCGGCGCTCGCGAGCAGGATGAGGCCGCACCCGATCACAACCTGCTGCCCCTTGAGGTTGACCTGCGGCAGACGTGATTTGCGAGAGGCCCGCGGCGTGTCCGCGCCGAGCAGGTTGATCTTGATCATCGGTCGCCTGTCTTTCGGAGTGCGAGACCAACGGCCACGGCGGCCATGCTCGCGACCTGCTCAGGAGCGCCCAGCTTCTGCGCATCGAAGCTGACCGTCTTGAACGGATTGAAGAACTCCACCGGCACGCTGAGCCGCTCGCCGAGCGACGCGGCGAAGCCGTCGACCACCGCCGCCCCGCCGCTCAGGATGATGCGATCGATGCGATCCGAGGTCGCCGTCGCTTTGAAGAAATCGAACGTCTTTTGAATCTCTAGCAGCACGTTTTCGTTCATCGCGTGCAGCACGGGCGCGACATCGTCGAACGAGACGCCCTCCACAGGCTCACCCTTCTTGGCCCGTTCGGCGGCGTCGAACGCGAGGCCCAGCTCCTTCTGCACCGCCTCCGTATAGGCGTTGCCGCCCGTCGAGATGTCGCGCGTGAAGAGCGATTGGTTGTTGCTCAGCACGTTGACATTGATGGAACTCGCACCCGCGTTCAGGAGCACGATTACCGCCGACGGGTCGTCGGCGTAGTTCACCTCGTAGGCATTCTGGAGTGCAAACGCGTCCACGTCCACGACCACCGCGTTGCGGCCGACCTGCGAGATGACGCCTGTGTAGTCCGCAATTTTGTCCTTCTTGGCCGCGACCAGCAGGACGTCCATGGTGCCTTTGCCGTCGGTGCCGGGGTTGAGGACTTGGTAATCGAGATTGACGTCCTGGATGTCGAACGGGATGTACTGCTCGGCCTCCCAGGAGATCGACTGGGCCAGCTCGGTTTCGGTCATCACGGGCAGGCTGATTTTCCTGACGATCACCGAATGCCCGGAGAGTGATGCGGCGACGTCCTTGGATTTGAAGGCCTTGTTAGCCTCGAAGAGCCGCCGGACAGCGTCGGCGACCGCGCCACCATCGATGATGGCGCCATCGACGATGCTGTCGGGCGGAATCGGTTCCGCGGCGAAGGCCGTGACGCGGAAGGCCTTGCCCACGGGCTTGAGCTCGACTGCCTTGACCGCGCTCGACCCGATGTCGAGCCCGACGACCGCTTTGCTTCTGCCGAAACCAAACACCGGATTCGTCCTCGTCTGTCGTCCCGGCACGGCGTCTAGCCAGCGGCGCCCGACTGCGGACCGTGATCCGCGAGGCGGTGTGCGGATGCGGACACCGGGGGTGCGACGCTGAGTCAAGCGCAAACGGGGTACCACCCGCGCTGAGCCAAAAGGGGCCGCAGTGAGAGGCAGGGGTGAGAAAAATGCCATCCTCGGCGGCGGTGGGGCGCACGGCTGAATTACAGATTCGTCAGCGGATCACAACGCTGAGTGGTGGTCGAACAGCCTTGTTCGCCGGTGGGGTCCGTCAGCGCCTCGGGCACTTGCAATCGTTGCTACTCGACGGCCAAAAGAGGGAGCTGCGCGAGGCGAAAGAGATGAGGGGAAAGGGCCAAGGTCGTAGGGAGCAGGTAGGTTTCGACGCCCCTCCCACCTGGGTCCGCCTGCTCCTCCTCGCCCGTCAGGCGGGTCGCAGGACACCGACGCGACCGTGCTTGACTCTACACAGAAGCGCCCATATCATTTTAGCTTTGCCGTCGCGGTTCCGCGCGGGAGTGATGCGTGGCGATCGCGACGCCCGACCCGGTTACCCCAGACAACGGTGCTGCGCCACCGCAACCGACCGTGCGTGTCGGCGTGAGCAGCATGGTTCGGCGGCGGATAGCACAGCAGACGAGGGCAGCGAAGCGAATGTCCACCTTCATGGCGACGGAGCAGTTGGTCACCAAAGACGACCACTGGCACGTCATCGACGCAAACGACAGGGTTCTGGGACGCATCGCCACGGAGGCTGCACGGCTGCTTCAAGGGAAGCACAAGCCGACCTACACTCCGTTCCTCAACGGCGGCGATCACGTCATCATTATTAACGCGGCGAAGGTCAAGCTCACGGGCCGCAAAGAGGATCAGAAGATCTATCGCCAGCATTCCGGATACGAGGGCGGTCTGCGCGAAACGCGCGCCCGCATCGTGCGACAAAAGCATCCGGAGCGGCTGGTCGAAGAGGCGGTGCACGGCATGTTGCCCAAGACCACGCTGGGTGCGGCTATGTACCGCCGGTTGAAGGTGTACGCCGGTCCGGATCACCCGCACGCGGCGCAGAAACCAACCACGCGCGAGGTGGCATAGGTGGCAACTCAGTACTACGGCACCGGGCGACGCAAGACCTCGACGGCCCGCGTCTTTCTTCGTCCCGGTTCCGGGGCGATCAACGTCAACACTCGCAGTTTCGATGCGTACTTCTCCACCGAAGCCTTGCGCACGCTGATTCGTCGCCCCTTCGCCGCCACCGAAACGACCGGCCAGTTCGACGTGCTCGCGACGGTCGCGGGCGGAGGGGTGTCGGGCCAGGCGGGCGCCGTGCGCCTGGGCATTGCGCGCGCATTGGTGCAGTACAACCTCGAGCTCCGCAAGCGGCTCAAAGCCGGGGGGCTCTTGACGCGCGACGCCCGTGCGAAGGAACGCAAGAAGTACGGCATGGCGGGCGCACGCAAGCGCTTCCAGTTCAGCAAGCGGTGAGTGGCTGTCACCGCGGAAGGTCGTCGTTCGTGCGAGAGGGCAAATCCCGAGAGACGGCAGGCACCCGATTTCAGAGTGCGGTCTACGCCGCATCCCGCCTGACGTCGCAGTAGGTTGATCTGAGATCACAGAGGATGGAGGACATTTGGCCGCGATCGCGATGAAAGACCTGCTGGAGGCCGGCGTGCACTTCGGCCACCAGACCAAGCGCTGGAACCCCAAGATGAAGGCGTACATCTTCGGGGAACGGAACGGGATCTACATCCTGGATTTGGGCAAGACGGTCAAGCTGTGCCACGACGCTGAGATGTTCGTCTCCAAGCTTGCCGCTGAGGGACGCACCATCTTGTTTGTGGGCACCAAGCGGCAGGCGCAGGACGTCATCGCCGAAGAAGCCCAGCGCTGCGGAATGTTCTACGTGAACGAGCGGTGGCTGGGTGGCCTACTGACCAACTTCTCCACCATTCAGCGCAGCCTGGGTCGACTCCGCGACCTCGAGACCATGGCCACCGACGGACGCTACGACACGCTCTCCAAGAAGGAGATCGCGCGGAACGAAAAGGAGCGGCGCAAGCTGCAGAAGAACCTCGCGGGCATCCGCGGGATGGCTCGCCTGCCCGAGGCCGTGTTCGTCGTCGACACCAAGAAGGAAAAGATTGCGGTCGACGAGGCGCGCAAGCTGAAGACCCCCGTCATCGGCATCGTCGATACCAACTGCGACCCCGATGAGGTCGACTTCGTGATCCCAGGCAACGACGATGCGTTGCGATCGATTCGCTTGCTCGCCTCCCGGATCGCTGATTCCGTGATCGAGGGGCGAGGCATGCGTGAGTCGGCCGAGGCCGAGACGAACCGCGAGACGAGCCCGGGCGACGGGAGTGGCGGGGACGATACGCGCCCCTCGCGCGCAGTGCGACGCCCGCCCGAGGCCGCACCGGCGTCGGCCTGAGCTCGACTCACGGGTCCCCTACCCCAGGTTTGGCGCCGGCCTCGCAGGGGCCGGCGTTTTCACGTACACCAGCGCGAATCGGAGACAGACGATGGCAGTGACGATCACCGCGGACCAGGTCAAGAAGCTGCGTGACCAGACCGGCGCCGGCATGATGGATTGCAAAGCGGCCCTGGTCGAGGCCAATGGCGATTTCGACGAGGCAAACACGATTCTCCGAAAGCGCGGCCAGTCAAACGCGGCCAAGAAAGCGGGACGCGCCACCGGCGAAGGGCTCATCGGTCGCTGGTTCAGCGACGACCACCAGGATGGCATCCTCGTGGACGTGAACTGCGAGACCGACTTCGTGGCGCGGACCGACGACTTCCTGAAACTCATCGACGATGTGATTGGCCTCATCAAGGCGGCAGGTGGTAGTGCGACCGACAGCTGGCTGAAAGACCCGAGTGGCCCGGTGCAACAGCGTGTGGCCGCGGCCATCGCCAAGGTCGGCGAGAACATGGCGGCCTCCCGGTTCGTCCGCTACACCGGCCAGGGATACGTGAGTCAGTACATTCACCTCGGTGGCAAGCTGGGCGTCCAGGTCGAGTTCGGCGGCGTGACGCCGGAGGTGGCCGCACATGGGGAATTCGTGACGCTCGCCAAGGAAGTGGCGATGCAGATCGCCGCCGCCAGCCCGACCTACACCGCGCGAGCGGACGTGCCGGCCGACGTGCTCGAGAAGGAGAAGACGATCTACCGGGCCCAAATGGAGCACTCGGGCAAACCGGCGAACGTCATCGAGAAGATCATCGACGGCAAGCTAGGCGCCTTCTACGAGCAGGTGGTCCTCGTGGATCAGCCGTTCGTGATCCGGCCTGAAACAAAGCAGACGGTCGCGCAGGCGGTCGCGGCCGTCAACAAAGCACTTGGCGCCTCCGTGACAATCAGCAGGTTCGCCCGCCTCAAGGTGGGCGAGGGGATATAGTCCCGACGCCGTTCGACGGTTCGAGGGTTCGCGGGTCGTTTCCGGCCTCGCGCTATAATCGCTACCCGTGACCGCGTCGTCCTCGCCCGCCTACAAGCGCGTTCTGCTGAAACTCTCCGGCGAAGCTCTCGTGGGCTCGCAGTCGTACGGGATCGATCCCGAAGTAGCGACCCAGATCGCGAAGGATGTCGGTGAGATCCAGAGCATGGGCGTCGAGACCGCCATCGTGATCGGCGGCGGGAACATCTTCCGTGGTGTAGCGGCGAGCGCGCGCGGCATGGATCGCGCCACGGCCGACTACATGGGGATGCTGGCCACGGTCATCAACGCGCTCGCGCTCCAGGACGCTCTCGAACAGCATGGCGTCAACACGCGCGTCGTCACCGCGATCGAGATGCGCGCGGTGGCCGAGCCGTTCATCCGACGTCGCGCCATCCGACATCTCGAGAAGGGCCGAGTCGTCGTGTTCGGCGCTGGCACCGGTAACCCGTATTTCAGCACCGACACGGCCGCGGCCTTGCGGGCCATGGAGATCAAGGCCGATGTCATTCTGAAGGCGACCAAAGTCGATGGCATCTACACCGCCGATCCGGTCAAGGATCCGTCAGCCACCCGCTACGATCGAATCTCCTACCTTCAGGTGCTCGAGCAGGGGCTGCAGGTCATGGACGCGACCGCGATCTCGCTGTGCATGGTCAACAAACTGCCCATCATGGTGTTCAACCTGCGAACGCCTGGCAACATCAAGCGGGCCATCTGCGGCGAACCCGTGGGCTCGATCGTGCGCGCGTAGGAGCGGGAGCCTGATGGCTGCCCATTTCATGAAGTCAGTCAACAGCTTGCCCGCCCGAGCTCGAGGAGCGGAGGTGGGCGGAGACGCACCATGGATGTGAGTGACCTGAAGGGGCTGTTCGGCGAGGCCTCCAAGCGGATGACCGCCGCCACCGAGCACGTGCGACATGAGCTATCGGGCGTCAGAACCGGACGCGCGTCCGTGACGATCCTCGACAGCGTTCACGTGGAGGCCTATGGCACCCGGATGCCGCTCAATCAGCTCGCGGGGCTGTCCATCCCCGAGCCGTCGCTCATCGTGGCACAGCCATTCGACCACTCCCTGTTGGGCACGATTGAGAAAGCGATCCGCGCCTCCGATCTGGGCTTGAATCCGTCGAACGACGGCAAAGTAGTCCGCATCCCTATCCCGTCGCTCACGGAGGAGCGGCGCAAGGAGCTGTCACGCCACGTGCACAAGCTCGCGGAGGAGGGCCGCAATCAAGTTCGTCAGGTTCGACGGGACGCGAAAGAGCGGCTCAAGAAGCTTCTCAAGGACCACAAGATCTCCGAGGACGACGAGAAGAAAGGGCTCGACGAGGTCCAGAAGCTCACCGACACCTCCGTCGCGCAGATCGACGACCTCCAGAAGAAGAAGGACCAGGAGCTGCTAGGACACTGACGAGACGGGAGAGCCGAAGTCAGCGGGGTGAAATGGGGGCACGTGACGCGACCCAAGAGTGCTCTCGCGCGTCGAAGACCCGTCTCAGCTTGACTCTCAGGGTTCGGCTCTCGACTCTCGCGCCGTCTTGGGTCAGTCCCCGAACGCGATCCCTAGCGCCTTCGCCGTGCGGAGAAGGTCGTAGTTCGGCGGGACCATCTTCGTCTTGCCAGTGACGTCCGCAAGGGGGCGGGACACGATGTCGGGCGGGGCTGAGGCGACCATCATCCCGAACTGCCGACTCAGGATCAGCTCTACCGCTTTGCCTCCAAACCGTGTCGCCAACGTTCGATCAAAGCTCGTGGGGGCGCCCCCGCGTTGGAGGTGACCGAGCACCACCGCGCGCGTTTCCTTCCCGGTCAGCTTCCCGAGCGCCTCGGACACCTGTGCCCCGATGCCGCCCAACCGCTCGACGTAGCCCTGACGTGCCTCCTCGACGAGCGTCCACTTGCCGCCCTTCGGAAACGCACCCTCGGCGACCACCACGATGCTGAACCGTGCCCCCCACTTATCGCGCTCACGCAGCCGCTCCGCCACGCATTCGAGATCAAACGGGATCTCGGGAATGAGGATGGCGTCGGCGCCGCCCGACACCCCCGCGTAGAGCGCGATCCAGCCGGCGTAGCGCCCCATCACCTCGACCACGATGATCCGCCGATGTGCCTCGGCAGTCGTGTGCAGGCGATCGATGGCGTCGGTCGCGAAGGCCACCGCCGTATCGAACCCGAAACAGTTGGTGGTCCCGACGATGTCGTTGTCGATCGTTTTCGGGACGCCCACGATTGGAAGACCTCGGTCGCAGAACTTCTGGGCAATGCCGAGCGTCCCATCGCCCCCAATGACGACCAGGGCATTCAGGCCCATTTTGTGGAACATCTCGATCACGCGGTCCGAGTAGTCTTTCGTGCCGTCCGAGGTGAGAATGGGATACGCGAACGGGTTCCCGCGATTGGTCGTGCCGAGTATGGTGCCGCCCAAACGGAGGATGCCCGTGACGTCGCGCGGCGTGAGTGTGCGGGATCGGCCGGGCTCGATCAGCCCGTCAAAGCTATCTTCCAGACCGATGACCTCGACGCCGGCGTTGCACGCCGTCTTCACGACGGCGCGAATGACGGCATTCAGCCCGGGCGCATCCCCCCCGCCGGTCAGGACACCGATACGACGGACCTCTGTGTTGTCGTTCACGCGAGCGACTATAACAAAAGTGACGTGGTGCTCACGTTGCGACCGTTGAAGCGCGCGTGTTACACTCCTGAGTCATCCATCGGGCGGCTAGCTCAGTTGGGAGAGCGCCGCGTTCGCAACGCGGAGGTCGGGAGTTCGAGCCTCCTGCCGTCCACCAGAAACACCCAACAAATACGGCCACAAACACACACCGCCCGGTAGCGATACCGGGCGGTGCTGTTTCCGGTGGTGCTCCGGGTGGTGCTCGGTGAAATGGCGCCGATCCGTCATCAGCAGGGGTTCTCCGGGTGTCCCGTCGATGCGATCGGATCGCGCCTAATAGCGTGCAGACGGTCGGTGTCCCGAAGGATGACATCCTCGCGTATATGTGGCTCCATCTCGGGGTTTCGAGGTCATCGGGCAGTCTTCCAGACATTGAGGCAAAGATGCGCGACGACATTTCGAGCAAGCTCACCCCCGAGC
>Ga0194132_10001019_pt1 | contig 56814 bp, 47 predicted proteins | sample TA2KigOf80mmetaG_FD_148612 | JGI IMG/M metagenome (GOLD analysis project Ga0194132, IMG submission 148612) | Freshwater microbial communities from Lake Tanganyika, Tanzania - TA2015054 Kigoma Offshore 80m | ecosystem: Environmental > Aquatic > Freshwater > Lake | place: Tanzania: Lake... | reverse complement strand
GAGGACCGCCTGCCGGATCTCGACGCGATCGATCGGGCGATCGACGAGGTTGCGGAGTCTGGGGAGCCCGATCGGTGATTACGATCTTCGCCCCGATGCGCCCGTTCCGCGGCGAGACCGCGCAACTCCAGCTCAACACCGTCCGGTCCTGGCTGGCCACGACGCCCGCGTGCGAGGTGATCCTCGCGGAGGACGAAGAGGGCACGACCCGGCAGGCGGTATCGGGACTCGGCGTGCGCGTGGTCGACGGCGTGCGGCGAGCCGCCTCGGGGGTGCCTCTGTTCGACTCGTTCGTGGAGCAGGGGATCGCACATGCGAGGGGCGACATCGTGGTGTGTTCGACCGCCGACGTGCTGGTGCCGCCGGACTTCACGGCCGTGATCGAGGCGGCGGCGGGGGCCTTCGACGGCGGCGACTACTTCCTGGCTGCGGGACGGCACGACCTGCGCCGGCCGCTGCAGGTGGATTTCGACGCCCCTGACTGGTTCGCACGCGTCCACCGGGCCGTGCGCGCGGAGGGCCAGCGGGCCGGACATCAGTACGTCGATCTCTGGGCGCATCCGCGGCGGCTGCCGTTTCGCCCGCCGCCCCTGCCGATGGGACGGTACGGCACGGACGGCTGGGCGGTCTACGAGATGAAGCGGCGGGGGATCCCGGTCGTGGACATCAGCGATTCGGTGTGTCTCGTGCACCAGCCCCACCCGCGGGCGGCCAGCGACGATCCGGGGTTCCTGCGGGAGTGCCGCGAAGTCGTGCGCCTGTTCGATGGCATGGCGGAACACGCGATGAGCCTGCTGGACGCGGACTGGCTGTGGCGGGACGATCGGCTTGTGCGGCCGACGGGGTTGCGGCGGCTGCACGCCGCCATGTCGTTGTTCCCTCCGTACCGCAGCATGGTGGGCCTGCGGCGGCGGCTCCGGCTGCCGCACCTGTACGGCGCGGAGGCCGCGGGATGATCGGCGAACGCGTGCCGCCGGTCATCCGGTTCCGCCGCCTGATCGCCGTGGTGGTCCACGCCATGCTCATCGTGGCGTCGGCTGCGGCGGCCGCGTGGCTGCGGTTCGACGGGGAGATTCCCGAGGAGTACGTCGGCTACTTCTTCCAGACGATTCCGCTCCTGGTCGCGTGCCGGGTTGCGCTCTTTATCCCCTTCCGGCTGTTCCAGGGCCTGTGGCGCTACACCAGCATCTACGACCTGCGGAACATCCTGCTCGCGGTGCTGCTGAGCAGCCTGCTGTACTTCGCGCTGCACCTGGCGCTGGGCGTTCCGCGGCCGTTCCCGAAGTCGATTCTGATGATCGACAGCATCCTGCTGGTGTGCCTGCTGACGGGTGTGCGGCTGTCGCACCGCATCTACCGCGAGCTGGCGCAGAGCCGGCAGGGGCGTCGGGTGCTGGTGTTCGGGGCCGGTGACGCCGGCGAGCTGATCGTCCGCGACATGCGCCAGAACCCGGCCTACGGCGCACAGCCTGTCGGCTTTCTGGACGACGACTCGTCGAAGTACGGGCGCACCATTCACGGCCTGCCGGTCCTTGGCGGACGCGCCGAGGCGAAGGCCATCCTGCAGCAGGTCAACGCCGACGAGGTGCTGATCGCCGTGCCGACGGCGTCGCCGCAGGAGCTGCGGGCCATCGTCCGGGCGCTGGAGCACTCCAAGGTCCGCATCACCACGCTGCCAGGGCTGGGCCACTTTCTCGGCCGACCCGTCGACGTCGGCCAGATCCGCCCGCTGGAGGTGCAGGATCTGCTCCAGCGCGACCCCGTGGAGCTCGACCCCGCGCCCGTGCGAGAGCTGCTCGCCGGGCGCCGGGTGCTCGTCACCGGCGCCGGGGGGTCCATCGGCTCGGAGATCTGCCGCCAGGCCGCCGCGTTCATGCCCTCGCGTCTCGTGGTTCTCGACCGCTACGAAAACGCGCTGTTCGATCTGCTCAACTCCCTCGCGCGTACGCACCCGGCGGTCCCCCTCGTCGGCGCAATCGCCGACGTGACCGACCAGGCGCGCATCGAGGCCCTGATGTCCGAGTACCGTCCGGACGTCGTGTTCCACGCGGCCGCCCACAAGCACGTGCCGCTCATGGAGGCGAACGCCTGCGAGGCCGTCAAGAACAACGTCCGGGGGACGCGGCTCGTGGCGGAGGCCGCGCAGCGGCACGGAGCGTCGCGGTTCGTCCTGATCTCGACCGACAAGGCCGTGAACCCCACGAGCATCATGGGAGCGACGAAGCGCGTGGCCGAACTGACCACGCAGGCCATGGCCGGGGCCGGCGGTCGCACCGACTTCAGCGCGGTCCGCTTCGGCAACGTGCTCGCGAGCAACGGGAGCGTCGTGCCGCTCTTTCTCGATCAGATCGCCGCCGGTGGTCCCGTGACCGTCACGCACCCGGACATGCAGCGCTACTTCATGCTGATCTCCGAAGCCGTCCAGCTCGTGCTGCAGGCGGCGACGCACCAGGGCGGTGGGTCGGTGTACGTGCTCGACATGGGCGGGCCGGTGAATCTGCTGGACCTGGCGCGCGACCTGATCCGCCTGTCCGGCTACATTCCGGAGGTCGAGATACCCATCCAGTTCATCGGGCCCAGGCCGGGCGAAAAGCTCTCCGAGGAGCTGGTCGGTGACGATGAGGACGCGGCGCCGTCGGGTGTGCCCAAGGTCCGCCGCGTGTCGTCCCGGCGCGCGGCGGTGCGCGCGGGCGGCCTGCTCCAGGCCGTCGCGTCGCTCGAAGACGCCGCCGCCGCCGGCCGTGTCTCCGAGGTGCTGGCCCGTCTGCACGAGATCGTGCCAGGGTTCGTGTCCCGCACCCCGGCATCCCAGAGGTCCGCATGAAGCGCGCCTTCGACCTGGCCGTGGCGACCGCGCTGCTCTGCGCGCTCGGGCCCGTGCTGCTGGCGGTGGCTGCCGCCGTCCGCGTCGACTCGCCGGGCCCGATCCTGTATCGAGGCCGGCGGACGGGGCGGCACGGCCGGCCCTTCGACATGCTGAAGTTCCGGACGATGGTGGCGGACGCCGAGCGCCTCGGGGGCACCACCACCGGCCTCGACGACCCGCGCGTGACGCGCCTCGGGCGGGTGCTCCGCCGATACAAGCTCGACGAGCTGCCACAGCTGATCAACGTCGTCCGCGGCGAGATGAGCCTCGTCGGGCCCAGGCCGGAGGTGGAAGAGTACACGCGACTGTACGGCGACCGCGAACGCGCCATCCTCTCCGTTCGCCCGGGCATCACCGACTACGCGTCGCTGCGCTTCATCGACCTGGCGTCGGTGGTCGGCGCCGAGGACGTCGACGAGGTGTACCGCCGGTCCGTGCTCGCGCAGAAAAACGAGCTCCGGCTGAAGTACGTCCGAGAGTCGTCGTTCGCGGTCGATCTCAAGATCCTGGCGCGCACCGTCCAGGCGATGCTGTCCCGAGGCCATGGAGTACGTTCGACTCGGATCTGACGGACCCCTGGTCTCGCGGATCGGATTCGGGTGCGAACCGCTGGGGGGCACCGACTGGGGGCCTGTCGATGTGTCCGGTATCCGGGCAGCCGTCCGCGAGGCCGTCGACGCCGGCGTGACGCTGTTCGATACCGCGGATGTCTACGGACTCGGGCTGTCCGAAGAGCGGCTGGCGGAGGCGCTGGACACCAGGCGCCACCAGGTGGTGGTGGCGACCAAGGGTGGCGTCCGGTGGCGCTGGGCCGGCACCAGCCGACGCGCCGAGACGCGGCGTGACAACAGCGCGGCAGCGATCGCGGACGCAGTCGAAGGCAGCCTCCGGCGGCTGAAGCTCGAACGGATTCCGCTCTACTTCGTACACTGGCCGGATGGACGGACGCCGGTCGAAGAGACGATGGCGGCGCTCCTGCGGTGTGTCGAGGCCGGCAAGATCGGCTGGATCCGCTGCTCGAACTTCTCATCGGCAGAGGTGACGGCGGCCCTGGCCCGGGCACCGGTCGCGGCCGTGCAGCTGCCGTTCAGCCTGTTCGACCGGCGGGCGGTGCCTGCCCTGGAAGACGCGCGCCACCGCGGGCTCCTCACCGTTGCCTACGGCTGTCTGGCCCGGGGTCTGCTCGGCGGGCGCTACTCGCGCGCCACGCGATTCGACCCGACCGATCGGCGCAGCCGGCTGCCGCCGCTGTCCGTTGCGGAGGAGCGCCTGCTCGAACATCTCGGCCATCGCGCCTCCGCCGCAGGTCTCCGTCCCGCCCAGGCCGCGCTGCAGTGGGTGCTCGGGTCCGGCCTCGTGTCCGCGGCAGTCGTCGGGATCAAGAGCGTGGCGCAGCTTCGCGAGAACCTGGCCGCGCTCGACGAACGGATAGACTTCTCGGGACTGGTGGAGGACGCGGCGCTGCCGCCCCGGTCCGCCCACGCCCCTCGCTGACATGCCTGGCCGGTGCCCGCACGCGTGATTCCCTCCGTTCCGTTCGTCGAGGGCCTCTACGCGTCCATGCTGCGTATCCGTCGCGTGGAAGAATGCATCGCGGATCTGGTCGAGCGGGGCGAGGTGCTCTGCCCCTGCCACCTCTGCATCGGGCAGGAGGCGATTCCCGCCGGCATCTGCGCCGCTCTCAGGCGCGACGACTACGTCTGGGGCGGGCACCGGTCGCACGGTCACTATCTCGCGAAGGGCGGGGATCTGACGGGGCTGCTGGCCGAGATCCTCGGCAAGCCGAGCGGCTGCAGCGGCGGACGGGGCGGATCGATGCACCTGTTCGCCCCGGAGGTCGGCATCCTCGGCACCGTGCCTCTCGTGGCCGCCACGATCCCGCTGGCTGTCGGCGCCGCCCTCGCGACGCGACGCCTGAAGACGGATCGCGTGTCCGTGAGCTTCTTCGGTGACGGCGCAACCGAGGAGGGCCACTATCACGAATCGGTGAACCTCGCCGCGCTCTGGAAGCTGCCCGTCGTGTTCGTCTGCGAGAACAACCTCTATGCCAGCCACCTGTCGCTGTCCGAACGCCGGGCGGCGGAGGCCATCGTCGACACCGCGCGTGCCCTGGGTGTGCCGGGCGACCAAGTCGACGGCAACGACGTGCTCGCGGTGCACACGGCCGCCGTGCAGGCCGTCGCGCACGCGCGTGCCGTTGGGCCGGTGTTCCTTGAGTGCAGAACCTTCCGGTGGAGAGGGCACGTCGGTCCTGCGGAGGACCTCGACGTGGGCGTCCGGCGCCGTGCCGACCTGGCCGGCTGGATGGCGAATGACCCGATCGCCCGCGCGGGCGCGTGGCTGCAGGCCGCCGGGATGGACGCCGGACGGCTGGCGGCCATTGAGCGCGACGCGCGGGAAGAGGTGCGCGCTGCGCTCGCCCGGGCGAAGGCCGCACCGGACGCCAGACCGGAGGATGCCGGGGCGCACGTCTTCGCGGCGCGGGTGGAATGAGATCGTGCGGACGCTGACCTACGCCGAGGCGATTCGCGAGGCACACGCGCTGCTGCTCGCGTCGGACCCGCGTGTGTTCGTCGTCGGACAGGGCGTGTGGAGCCCGTGGTATGTCGGCTCCAGCATGCAGGGTCTCGACGTGGAGTTCGGGCGGGACCGCATCATGGATTCCCCCGTGTCCGAGAACGCCGTGACCGGCCTCGCCGTCGGCGCGGCGCTGGCCGGGCTCAGGCCGATCGTGGTGCACCCGCGGATGGACTTCATGCTGCTCGCCGTGGACCCGATCGTGAACCAGGCGGCCAACTGGTCGTACATGTTCAACGGGGCCCTGGGAGTGCCGGTCGTGGTGCGGGCCATCGTCAACCGGGGCGGCGAGCAGGCGGCCCAGCATTCGCAGTCGCTGCAGGCCGTGTTCGCCCACGTGCCCGGCCTGAAGGTGGTCATGCCGGCGACCCCGCGGGATGCGAAAGGCCTCCTGATCGACGCCGTCTACGACGGCAACCCGGTCGTCTACATCGACGATCGCTGGCTGTACGGGGAATCAGGCGAGGTGCCCGAGGGGCTGTACCGCGTGCCGATCGGCACCGGGCGGCGGCTGAGGACCGGCACGGACGTGACCGTGGTCGCAACGTCGATCATGGTGCCACGGGCGCTCGACGCGGCCGAGCGTCTGAATCGGGCCGGGATCAGTGTCGAGGTAATCGACCTCCGCTCGGTCAAGCCGTGGGATCGGGACCTGGTGTTCTCGTCCGTACGGAAGACGGGAAGGCTGGTGGTCGCCGATGCCGCCTGGGAGGGGTTCGGCACGGCTGCCGAGATCCTGGCGGCGGCGGCGACAGAGGTCCTCGACGCCCTGCAGGCCCCGCCGCGCCGGGTCTGCCTGCCGGACACCCCGGCTCCGATGAGCCGGCACCAGGAGCGGGCGTACTATCCGACGGCCGAGTCGATCGCGGCCGCCGTGCAAGCCACCACGACCACCACGCGCGGGGCCAGATCCGGGGCCCTGCCGGCGGACGCGTGACCCCCCGCGTTCGTCCCTGTTGCAGCGGGCGCGATATGCTGCCGCGGGGCGCTCAGGATTCCGGAGCCTGCCCCGGACGGACATCGTGACACTGCGCATCGGTTGTGATCTCGACGGCACGCTTGCTGACATGGGGGCAGCCCTGCAGCGGGAGGCCGAGGCCCTCTTCGGTCCAGACGTGGATTTGGGGCAGGGCGGCGGCGCGTCGGCGGTGCCCCCGGTCGATTCCGAGGATGAGGGTGAGGACTCGCCAGGCCGGCCGGCCCCGTCTGGCGAGTCGGCGTCGGCGCCCGCGTCGCGGCGCCCCCTCACGAGCCGGGAGTACCGGAGGCTCTGGTCGCACGTCCGGCGCATCGAGAACTTCTGGACGACGCTGAAGGAGCTCGAGCCGGGCGCCGTGGCCAGGCTGGCGCAGACCGCCGGAGAGCGGGCGTGGGAGGTCATCTTCCTGACCCAGCGGCCGTCCACCGTCGGCGAGACGGCGCAGCGCCAGTCGCAGCGATGGCTGGCGGCGCAGGGCTTCGACCTGCCCAGTGTGTTCGTGGTCGATGGCTCGCGCGGGCTCGTCGCCCGATCGCTGGCGCTCGACCTGGTGATCGACGATCGCCCGGAAAACTGCCTGGATGTGGCGACCGACTCGATCGCCACGCCGATTCTCGTGTGGCGGGACTCGGCTGCGTCCGCCCCTCCGGGTGCGGCCCGCATGCGTATCGAGACGGTCTTTTCGTTCGCGGACGCGATGCGCCGCCTTGAGGCGGCGGGGGATGCCGCGGCGCCGGTGCCCGGCCTGAAGGGCCGGATCCGGCGGGCTCTGGGCCTGTGAGCGATCACGTGTCAGAACGGCAGGATGCGCTTTCCGATCCGCCGGAAGCGGCTATTCACGCGGACCGGCAGCGGGCCATGGTTCCGACGCTGAACGTGTGGATTGTGCACGCCGGTGAGCCGATCGCCGGGATCGATCCCGGAGCCCGCGACCATCGGTACGGCTTGTTGAGCCGGGAACTGGCGCGGCGCGGGCATCAGGTCGTGTGGTGGAACTCGACGTTCCAGCACCTCGCGCGCCGGCATCGCTTTCACACCGACAAGCGCATCGAGGTGTCGAGGGGCCTGGTCCTGCAGCTGCTGCATTGCCAGCCCGGGTACCGCCGCAACGTGGCCCTCTCCCGCTGGTTTCACCATCGCGCGCTGGCCGCGCGTTTCACCAGCCTGGTGGCCGGGGCGGCGCGGCCGGACGTCATCGTGGCGTCGGTGCCCACGCCGGAACTGTGTGAGGCGGCGGTCGGCGCCGGGCGGGCGCTCGGCGTGCCCGTGGTCGTGGACGTGCAGGACCCGTGGCCCGACATCTACCTGAGCGTGGTGCCGCCGATCGCCCGACCCGCTGTGCGGGGGCTGCTCGCGCGGGAGTTCCGGAGGGTGGCGGGCGCGCTCGGGGCCGCGTCGGGCCTGACGGCCGTGTCGGACACGTACCTGCGCTGGGGCGCCTCCCGCGCCGAAGGGCGCGCGGCACTGCCGGCGGAGGTCTTTCCACTCGGATACGACCCGGACGTGTCGGACCCCCCCGACGAGGGCGCGCGGCCGCCGATTGCGTTCCGGACCCGCTTCGGCATCCCCGACGGCGCCAGGCTCGTGGCGTTCAGCGGGAGCTTCGGCCAGAGCTACGACCTCGACACGATCGCCGCATGTGCGGCCGAGATGCGCCGCGCCGGGCGCTCGGACATCCAGTTCGTGATCGCCGGAGACGGCGATCGCATGGAACGCATGCGGCGCCGCTCCGACGGGCTGCCGAATCTCACGCTGACCGGCTGGCTCGACCAGCGCTCCCTCGCCGAGCTGATGGCGCACGCCACGGTGGGGCTCTGCCGTACACCCGGAACGCCACGCAGTCGCTGCCCTACAAGACCTTCGAGTACATGGCGGCCGGCCTGCCGCAGGTGTCGTCGCTCGGCGGCGAGCTCGAGGCGCTGATTCGCGAGCACCGGATCGGCGAGCAGTACGACGCGGGCATGCCCCGGTCGCTCCAGCGCGCCATTCTCGCGCTGGTGGATGCGCCCCGCGCGAAGCGGCTGCAGATGCGGCGCCGGGCGCGGGCGCTCTTCCAGGCCCGCTTCGACGCCCGCGCCATCTACCCGCGGATGGCCGGGTTCGTCGAGCGCGTGGCGCTCAGCGCCGGCGCCAGCCAGGGGCGCATCCTCGCCTCCTAAGGGCGCTCAGCGCAGCCACCTCCCCGCCCACGACGCGCTTCCGTGCGCGTCGATGATCTCGTAGTCGAAGATCACCCCTTCTTCCATCACCTCGAACAGGCGTCGCGCCGGCTCCGCGTGCGCTTCGTGCCGGAGGTACGTCTCCAGGGACTCCCGGTCGGCGAACTCGAGGATCGCCGCATACGGCAGGTCCGCCTGGGGGTGCTGTTCGTACGCGTGTCCGAAACGCACCCGCCTGCCGACGCGCGCCGATCGGACGGAGGGGATGGCGCGAAGCGCCTGCTCGAACGATTCGGCGAGAGCGCGCTGTTCGGCCGGCGGCACGTCGCCGCGCGGGCGGAAGAGCACCACGTGCAGCACCGACACCACGGGCTCGCGCCGCGCCCGCTGTTCCTGGCGCGTGCCGAGCTGCCGCCGCTCGAACTTCCGTTTCCGGTTCTCGGCGTTCCGCGCCTTCCGGGCGTCGTCGAACCGCTGGCGCGGATCGCGGTGATCGCCCCCCGGGCGCCAGTCTCGCCCGCGCCGCTCCGGGCGCGGGGCTGGGCCGCCCACCCCCTCCTCACGGCGTGCACGGCCGGCGCCGTCCTTCCCGCGAGGCCCCTCACTCTCGCGTCGATCGGGCGCGGGGAACGCCCCTCTGTCGCGATCCGGCCGCTTCGGGCCGAACCGGTCCCGGCCGTGCGGACGGCCTTCCCGGCGCCGCGCGTCCGGCCGGCCCGCGGTGAGGGGGCCCGGCCGGCGATCGTCGCGCTTCGATCCGAAGCGATCCTTGCCCCGAGGGCCGTCGGGGCCACGCCGATCGGTGCCGAACCCTTCCTCCCGGCGGTCATCGCCCCGGTCGGCGCTGAAGCGTTCCTTCCCCCGCGGGCGATCGCGATGCCCGTGGCCCCGCCTCGATTCTTCCTGCGAGTTCCAGAGCCTGCCGCCGGAGAACCATTTCAGCTCCGCATCGGCGTGCCTCTGCTTCAGCCGCTTGAAGGTCGGCAGCAGCTCGTCCCGCGTGGCCGCGCGGAAGGATGTCGGCAGCCCCCCCGCAAGAATCGTCCAGTACGCGTAGCGTGGTGGCATCTACCTGACCTCGGGGCGGGATCCCATGCGTTTCAGTTTCTCGACGAGCGTCGTGCGCTTGAGGCGCAGCAGATCCGCCGCCCTGTTCCGGTTGCCGGAGGTGCGCTCGAGCGAACGGCGAATCAGGTCGCGCTCGATCGCACGGAGGTGTTCCGCGAGGTCGAGACCGTCTTGGGGGAAGTCGGTCGCCACCGCCACCGGAGCATCCTCGGCCGTCCGAACCTCCGGCGGCAGATCGTCCACGTCGATCAGCGCGCGGCCGGCACCCAGCGCGACGGCCCGCTCGATGGCGTTCTCGAGCTGCCGGATGTTGCCCGGCCAGTCGTAGGCCATCAGCCGGCGCATCGCGCCCTGTGAAACCTGCATGGCGTCTGCGGTGCGGCCGGACGCGGCAGCGAACCGCTCGAGGAAGTGCTGGACGAGCAGCGGAATGTCGTCGCGACGGTTCCGGAGCGGCGGCAACTCGAGCGAGATGACGTCGAGGCGGTAGTAGAGATCCTCGCGAAACGTGCCATCCCTCACCATCGCTGCCAGGTCCGAGTTGGTCGCGGCGATCACGCGCACGTCCACCTTGAGGGTCTGGGTGTCGCCGATGCGCTCGAACTCGCGCTCCTGGAGCGCCCGGAGCAGCTTCATCTGGAGCGCCGGACTCATCGTGCCGACTTCGTCGAGAAACAGCGTGCCCTTGTTCGCCTGCTCGAACCGGCCCTGCCGCATCGCGACCGCGCCGGTGAAGGCCCCCCGCACGTGCCCGAAGAGCTCGGCCTCGAGCAGGGTTTCCGGAATGGCGCCGCAGTTCATCGCCACGAACCGCTGCGTGCGCCTCGGGCTCATGCGATGGATCTCCCGCGCCACCACCTCCTTGCCCGTCCCGGTTTCCCCGCGGATCAGCACCGTGCTGGCCGACGGCGCGACCGCGTCCATGAGCTGAAACAGCTCCTGCATCGGCCGGCTCCTGCCCACGATGCCGCCGCCCGTGTACCGGGCGAGCTGCGAGTGCAGGTAGACGTTCTCCTGCGCGAGGCGGCGCTGCTCGATCGCCTTGTTCAGCCTGTGCAGAAGCGCGTCGAACGGCAGCCCCTTCTCGATGAAGTCCGAGGCCCCGTTCTGCAGCGTCTGCACCGCGTCCCTGACCGTTCCGTACCCGGTGAGCACGATGGCGATGATGCCCGGGTAGCGCTCGAGCGCGGCCTCCATGACCGCGAGGCCATTCATGCCCGGCAGCCGGAGGTCGGTCACCAGCACGTCGAAGGCAAACTGCTCGAGGAGCTCGACGGCGCGCTCGCCGCTCTCCGCCTGCACGACCTCGTGTCCAGCCTCGGTCAGACGCTCCGCCGTGACCTCCCGGAGGGCGGGCTCGTCGTCGACGAAGAGGATATGTGCCAGTGGGGCAGCCATTTAGAGGATGCGGGCCAGAGTCGTCAATCGTTTGACGAAACCGCCCCGACTGTCAATCCGTTTCGCCACTAACGTCCCTTCCCGCTGATGCCGAGAAGTCTGGGCAAGGACGGCAGCGTCCGGACCCGGAAAGAGGCCATGGAGCGAGAGACACTCCCCATCACCAAGGCGTGCCAGGTCGTCGGCGTGAGCCGGCGCACGATCTACAACTGGATTGCCAGCGGCAAGGTGCAGTACGTGCGCACCGCCGGCGGAGCCATCCGCATCTTCGCCGACTCCCTGTGGCGCGAGCCCCAGGAGCGGCGCCCGTCGCCCGTGAAGTCCGGCCCCGAGGCGGGCCTGCAGGTGTGAACCTGTCCGAGGGGCACGAGGCGACCCCCGCAGAGCCGACCCTGGAGCTGCGCACGCTGTTCCACCAGCTCAACAACCAGCTCGGCATCGTCCTCGCGCACGCGGAACTGCTCGAGTCGAGAGCGACCACCGACGTCGAGCGGGCCAGAGCCGCGCAGATGGTGAACAGCGTGCTCGAAGCCATGGGCATCTCGCGGGCCATCCGCGCCCACGTCGAACAGCCTGCCCGCCAGTAGCGGACCCCGGTCCTCCTGACACGCCTGCCCGCCCGGCACCAGAAAGCCGGCGTCGGCAGTTTCCTGGACACCACAATCGTAATCAGCATCGCCAATGTATTGGCGAATGTCATGGATCTGTCGTCAGAAACTTGACGATTCTGGTGAAACCCCGTATGGTGTGCAGAACGTGCCCATGGTGGGAACTGCTGTATAAGTTCAGGATGTACAGTTAGTTCCAGCGAAGGATCGTGCATCGCGGCCTGATCCGGAGCGATGTCGTCAGCGCTGGTACCGTGGTTGCGGTAGAGGGTGGCGGAGGTTACGTCATGCGTCCGCAGACCAGCACCAATCATCCTCGCGTCGTTGCCAGTCTTCCGTTCGTGGAGCAGCTCGCCCGCCGGGTGGCTGCGACGATGCCCCACTCGATCGACGTTGGCGACCTGGTGCAGGACGGCGTCATCGGGCTGATCGACGCCGCGCACCGCTTCGACGAGGCGCGTGGCATCAAGTTCGAGACGTTCGCCGAGCGCCGGGTTCGGGGCGCGATGATCGACGCGCTCCGGCGGGATGCGTGGCCGCGCGGCGTCCGCCGCCAGCGCCGCGAGCTCGAAGCCGCGCGCGAGGAGCTGCGTCGCGAGCTCGGGTGCGAGCCGTCACTGGCGGATCTCGCGGCCAGGGTCGGCACGGACGAAAAGCAGCTCGGCCGGACCATCGTGCGCATCAACACCATCGAGTCCACGTCGCCGCTGGCGAGCGCGGAGTCGGCGCAGAACGCGTCGCTGCCGGCGGTGCTCGTGCCCTCCGAGCCCGAGCGGCCCGATTCGGCCTACGAGCGGGAGGAGACGAAGGCACGCGTGCGCGCCGCGATCGCCAGGCTGCCTGCGCGCGAGCAGAAGGTGATCGGGCTCTACTACTTCCGCGAAGCCACGATGAAGCAGATCGGCTCCGAGATCGGCGTCAACGAGTCGCGGGTCTCGCAGCTGCACGCGCGTGCGATCCGCCGGCTGCGCGAGGCGCTCGGCTCGCTCTCGGGGACCGAAGCCATGGCGACGCTGCGCGCGTCGGTGCTGCCGTTCGTGCCGAAGCCGGAGATGGCCAGGGCCGCGATCGATCACGACGGCTCGTTTCCCGCGCGGGAGGGCACGGTCGTGCGGTACGCGGCCGCTCGCACGACCCCTCGGAAGATGGCTCGCGCCTCGACCGCACGCAGGTCGCTCGTGGCGCAGCCGGCGGCAGCCGCCGCGCGCTGAGCAGGCACGCGCGGCTCAGGGCCGGGGTACGACGAGCGCGTCGCGCACGGCCTGCAGCAGCTCCGCCAGCCGGAACGGCTTGGCGAGCCACCGCGCCCGCGTCTCGTGCAGGAACCGTTCGGCGTCGCCGCCGGCAATCTCGCCCGTGACGAAGATTGCCGGTGGCGGCGGATCGAGCGCCTGCAGCGCGCGGTACACCGCTTGGCCGTCTGCCCGCGGCATCTTCAGATCGCAGATCACCAGATCGAAGCGCCGTTCGGCGAGTCGCGCCAGCGCCTGCGCGCCATCCTCGGCGTAGGTGACGGTCAGGCCTGCGTCACCCAGCGCCTCCAGGACCGCCGCGGCAAGCGGGCGCTCATCTTCGACGACCAGGACGGAACGCCCCCGCAGCTCGCCACGCGGTGGCGTCGTGACGGGCCGGGGCGGTGGCGTCGCGAGCGGCGTACTCACCGGCAGCGCGACGCGGAACGCAGCCCCTCCGCCCGGCGCCGAGCCCACGTCGATGCGGCCGCCGTGCTCCTGGACCAGCGCGTAGGCCACCGACAGCCCGAGGCCCGTGCCCTCGCCCACCGCCTTCGTGGTGAAGAACGGATCGAAGATCCGTGCACGCACCTCCTCGGGAATCCCCGGTCCGTCGTCGTCCACCGCGAGCACGACCCTGTGTCGCTCGCGGTCGAAGGAGGTGCGCACCAGCAGTCGGCCGCCGCCGTGCGCCGCCCGCATCGCCTGCTCGGCGTTGATGACGAGGTTGAGGAGCACCTGCTGGATCTGGTGCCCGTCCGCGAGCAGCGGCGGCAGCCCTTCCGCCAGGTCCTGCACCGTGACCACGCCGAGCGCCTGCTGGTCGTCGGCGCGCAGCGCCAGCGTGTGGCGGATGATCTCGTTCACGTCCACCATGGCCCGCGTCGATTGACGCTTGCGCGCCAGCGTCAGCAGGTTGCGGACGATGCGCGCCGCGCGCTCGGCTTCCGCGAGGATGACGCGCACGCCCTCCCTCGATCCGGGTGGCAGCGGCCGCTCCGACAGCCGCTCGGCCCAGCTCAGGATCGTGGCCAGCGGGTTGTTCAGCTCGTGGGCGACGCCGGACACCGTGTGTCCGAGCGCGGCCATCTTGTCCGCCTGCAGGAGCTGCTGGTGGAGTGCACGGGACTGGTCGTCGCGCCGCCGCCGATCGCTCACGTCGCGCAGCAGCGCCCGGACGGCGATCACGCCGCGGCGACGGGAAGGCATCGCCGTCGCCGTGACCTCGACCCACAGCGGCGCGCCGTCGATCGTGCGCATCCGGACCAGGTGGTCGGCGACTTCTTCACCGGCACGGAGTCGATCGAGTAGTACCTTCCTGGCGGCCGGGTCGCCGAACCGCTCGGGTGCCAGCGGATGCAGCCGGGCCTGTGCGGGGGCGCCGAAGAGCTGCGCCACGGCGGGGTTCATCGCGACCACGGTGCCGTCGCCGGGTTCGTGGAGGGAAACGGTGCCGACGAAGGCGCCGAACGGCGCTTCGTCCAGGAAACGGGCCAGGGCCGCCGTGCGGCCCCGGGCCCGTGGGTCAGTGCCGGCGGGCGTCCGGCTCATGCGCGATCGGCGTCACACGGTGCGCCGCAGCCGGCGCTCGGGTCACCTGTTCGCGGCAGTCGGCTTCGGCGTGGGCATGTTCACGCCCGGAAAACGCGGTCCGTACTTCGCGTCGATCGCGTTGCGGATGGCCACGACCGAGGCACCCGCATTGTGCATCTGCATGGCGTCGCGCGCGACGTCGATGCAGATGGCGCACCCGTAGCCGTGCGAATCCCACTCGAGGATCCGGCCATCGGCGCCGCGCCGCTTGATGAAGCAGTCGTGGTTCGACCCGTGGTTCGCGCTGCGGTCGCAGCCGCAGAAGCACGGCATGTGGCTGAGGACTTCCGGGTGCCGCGCCGCAAACTCGTAGGTGGCCTGCACCATGGGCATCGGCCGCGGCGCCGGGTAGCCGTCATACGGGATGGGAGGCAGCGGTCCCGGCGGCGCCGGCTTGACGGCGGCCGCGGGCGCCTGCCCGCGCTGGGCGGCCAGGCCGTAGAGTGCCACCGACGTGAACGCGACCAGGACCAGACCGGCGCCGAGCGAAATGAGAGTTGATCGCATGCCGATCATGCTACCCGATGGCGAGCGAAACGGGAACCCGTGCCGGGCCCCGCTGGCCCCCTGCGGGGGCCGGCTTCCGGGGCCTGAGCGGAGCCGAAGGCCAGCCTGCCCGGGAACGTCTGCGGACGCCTGTGGGGGCCGGCTTGAGCCGGCCCGGCCCGCCTGATGCTCAGCCGGCCTGGCCCGTGGCCGCCGCCGGTCCCAGCGCGAAGGTCATCGTGCCGTCGCAGACGACAACCCCGTTGACGCGGGCGAAGCCGTCGAGCTGCCCCATCCGGCTCCGCAGACGCCTGACGCGCGCTTCGATCTCGACCACGTCGCCCGGGCGCACGGGCCGGCGGTACCGCACCCGGTCGATGCCGGTGAAGAAGATGAGCTTCTCGCGGTTGTCCGGCTTCGACAGGATCAGGATGGCTCCCACCTGGGCCACCGCTTCGGTGAGGATCGTCGGCGGCAGCGAGGCCGGCCGCCCGGGTTCCCTGGACAGGTACCGCTCGTTCAGCGTCACGTTCTTCACCCCGACGATCCGCTTGTCCGGCTCGAGCTCGGTGATCCGATCGACCAGCAGGAACGGGTAGCGGTGGGGCAGGATCCGCTCGATCGCACTGTAGTCGAGCGGCAGCGTCAGCGTGTCCACGGGCCGATCAGTATATCGTGAGGAGAGATCCCTCCCGATGACCGACGAGGCCGCCGCACCCAGAGCCGTCACCGCGAACGAACAGCTGTCCACGCTGTTCGAACTGGGGCGCGAGGTGACCTCCGTCCTCGACCTCCACGAGCTGCTGGCGAAGATCCCGCAGCTCATCGCGCGCCTCACCGAGTTCAGCGCCTTCTCCGTGTACCTGCTCGACGCGGCGCGCGACGAGCTGACCATCGCCTATTCGGTGGGCTATCCCGCGGGGGCGACGATGACGCTGAAGGTCGGGCAGGGCGTCGTGGGCGCCGCCGTCGAGCAGGGCCGCCCCATTCTCGTGAACGACGTCAGCGAGGAGCCGCGTTACCGCGGCCCCGTGCCCGGGATCATCGCGCAGCTCGCCGTGCCGCTGCGCCGAAAGGGGCGCGTGATCGGCGCGCTCAACCTCCTGAGCGAGCGCCGCGGCGCGTTCACCAGCCAGGACGAGGCGCTGCTGCGGCAGTTCGCGGCACACGTGGCCGTAGCGATCGAGAACGCCCGGCTCTTCGAGTCGGAGCGCCGCCTCGTATCGATGCTCGAGACGCTGGCCGAGATCGGACGCGAAGTGTCGTCGGTGCTCGATCTGGACGAGCTGCTCACGCGGATCGCCAGCCTGACCCGGCGCATCATCGACTACCGGACGTTCGGCATACTGCTGATGAACGAGGCGGAGCAGCGCCTCGAGATGAAGGTGGCGCTGCGCTACGGCGACGTGTCGGCGCTGCGCGAGGTGCCGCTGGGGCAGGGGCTGGTGGGCTGGGCCGCCCAGCAGCGCCAGCTGGTGCTGGTCTCCGACGTGTCCCGGGATCCCCGCTACATTCCGGCGGTGGAAGATGTGCAGTCCGAGCTGGTCGTCCCCCTCCTCATCCAGGACCGCTGCATCGGCGTCTTCGACCTTGAGAGCCCCGAGCTCGACGCGTTCACGCGGGAGCACGCGCAGATGCTGACGCTGCTGGCGAGCCACGCGGCCGTGGCGATCGAGAACGCGCGGCTCTACGAGCAGATCCGGCGGAGCGAGCTCAGGATGGAGCGCGAGCTGCGCATCGCGCGACGGGTGCAGCGAGCCCTCCAGCCCGGCGAGGTCAGCCCGCCGATTCCCGGCCTCGATGTCGCCGGGCGCTTCGCGTCCGCTCTGGAGCTGGGGGGCGACCTGCACGACTACCGCGCGCAGGACGCCGACTCGCTGGTCGTGGCCGTGGGCGACGTGGCAGGCAAGGGCGTACCGGCGGCGCTCTACAGCGCCTACGCGGCGGAACTCGTCCGGTCGAGCATCCGTCGCCGCCGGTACCAGTCGGAGCACTTCGGCGTGGCCGCCACCCTGGCCGCGATGAACACGCGGCTGCACGAGCGTCAGCTCGAGGAGTACTTCTGCACGCTCTGCTACGCCCTGTTCGACACGAAGGCCGGCACCGTGACCGTGGCCAACTCGGGCTTGCCGTATCCCGTCCGCTGCTCGCGTGACGTGTGCGAACAGATCGAGCTGCCCGGGATTCCGCTGGGTGCCTTCGAGCGAACGACGTACGACGAAGTGTGCCTCCCGCTCGCCGCAGGGGACGTGTTCGTGTTCTGCTCCGATGGCATCTTCGAGGCGCTGAACGAGGACGAGGAGGAGTTCGGCGCCGCACGCCTGATCGAGGTTGTCCACCACCACCGCGGGCGACCCGCCAGCGCCGTCGTCGACGCCATTTTCGATGCCGTGCGCACGTTCCGCGGCGGCGCGCCCCAGAGCGACGACATGACCGCCGTCGCGGTGACCGTCAGCCATCGCTGAACCGCCGGGCCGAAGACACCGGTCGACATCCGCAGCGGCCAGGGCCCTTGGCCGGCCGAGGGTGCCGGTCGACGCTTCCAGTGGCCAGTTCTGGTTGGCGGCACCCTCCGCATCGCCCCTCATGCCCGGACGCGCCGGCCATCTGGTGGGGTCTGTCGTCAGATCCCCGTGAACGGCCGGCCGGGTGCGCGTCGTGTCCCGGCCGCCGGGGAAAGGTGCGACATGACGAAATCGACTCTTGCCGCGGCGGCGGTGGCGGCGGTCGCAGTACTGGGCCAGTTCGGAACCGGAGTGGTGCGCGCACAGGATCGAAGCGCTCCGGCACCGCCCGTCCTCGCGGGCGGGCTGATCGAGGATCGCGCTGCCATCGGAGCCAGCGTGCGCGACCTGACAGCCGACGAGGCTGCGAGTCAGGAGTCCGGCGGTGCGTACGTCGAGCGGGTGGGCGAGGAGTCCCCTGCGGCACGCGCGGGACTGCAGACAGGGGACGTCGTGGTCGGGTTCGACGGCGAACGCGTCCGCAGCGCGCGGCAGTTCGCCCGGCTGGTGCAGGAAACACCCGTGGGCCGGTCCGTCCAGGTCGAGGTCCGCCGCGACGGTGGTCGCCGCACGCTGTCGATGGCGCCCGAGGCCGCGTCAGCGCCGGGCGCCCGGATCCGCGCCGCGCTGCCCGACCAGCGGGACGTCGAGCGGGAGATCGAGCTGCACGTGCGGGAGGTGGAACCCCGGATCCGTGATCTGGGGCGGCGCCTGCGCGACAAGGTCCGGGAGTTCGAGTGGCAGCCGGAGCCACCCTTCATCGTGCGCGCGCCGCAGCGCCAGCTTGGGGTGTCGGTCGAGCCGCTGACCGATCAGCTCGCCGAGTACTTCGGCGCCGGCAACGGTGTGCTCGTCGCGTCGGTCGAGCCCGAATCCCCCGCGGCGAAGGCCGGCCTCAGGGCCGGCGACATCGTCGCGACCTTCAACGGCAGTCCCATTCAGGATCCGGACGACCTGCGTGATGCCGTGCGCCGGCTCGAGGGCGATGCAGACGTGGAGATCGCGATCGTGCGCGACCGGAAGTCCGCGGTCCTGAAGGGCACGGTCCCTGCGCCGCCCGAGCCACGAGCGGCCCGCAGGACCGGGCCGATCTAGTCTGGCGCTCACGTGAGCTGACACCCGTGCCGGCCAGCGCCCGCTGGCCGGCGGGCCGGCTGAAGTCGGCCGCTACGGCAGCACACGTGAACTCCGGCAAAGGTTGGCGCCGAGAGCCTGAGCCTATATCTCGTGCGACAGCAACCCGTCCCGGAGTTTCGGCTCGAACCAGGTGGACTTCGGCGGCATGATTCCGCCGGCGTCCGAGATCGCCATCAGGTCGTCCACGCTCACCGGGTACATCGAAAACGCGACGGCCGCCGCGCCTGTGTTCACCATCGCTTCCAGCGCCGCCGTCCCGCGCGCGCCCCCCACGAAGCCGATGCGCGGGTCGCTGCGCACGTCGCCGATGCCGAGCAGGGGCTCGAGGACGGTGTCCTGGAGTCGGCTGACGTCGAGGCGGCGGTCGGGAGCGGTGCTCGCCGGGTCGTCGGCCAGCCGGATCGTGTGCCAGCGGCCGGCGAGGTACATGCCCACCTCGCCGCGGCCGCGGGGCGAGGCCTCGCCATCGCTCACCGCGTGGACGAGGCCGATCTTCGCCAGCAGCGACTCCGCCGTTTCGCCCCCGAGGTCCTTGATCGCGCGGTTGTAGGGCAGGATCTGCATCTCCCGATCGGGAAACGCGACCGCGAGAAACGCATCCCACTCGCCCGGGCGGCCGCCGGCCTCGGCGCGGAGCTGCTGTCGAGCCCGCGCGGCGCTGGCGGCCCGATGGTGCCCGTCCGCGATGTAGAGCGCCGGGATGCCGGCGAACGCCGCGACGAGGGCTCCGGCTGCCGTGTCGGCCGCGCGCCACAGCGTGTGCTGCACGCCGTCGGCCGCCGTGACGTCCACCAGCGGAGGACCGGCGGTCGTCTGCGCGACCAGCGTGTCGACCGTCGGCGCGGCCTTGTAGGTGAGGAAGACCGGTCCGGTCTGCGCGCGCAGCTCCAGAATGTGGCGCGTCCGGTCGTCCTCCTTGTCGCGCCGCGTCCGCTCGTGCTTGCGGATGATGTCGTGGTCGTATTCGTCCACCGAGAAGCACGCCGCCACGCCCGTCTGCACGTGCGCGCCCATGCGCAGGCGGTAGAGGTACACGCCCGGCTCGTCGTCTGTGACCAGCGGCGCCGTCTCGCGCAGGCGGGCGAAGTTCGTGGCCGCCGTCTGGTAGACGCGATCCGAATAGGGATCCACGTCAGCGGGCAGGTCGATCTCCGCGCGCGAGACGTGCAGGAAGCTCAGCGGGTTGCCGCTCGCGAGCGCCCGGGCTTCGGACGCGTCCACGACGTCGTACGGCACGGCGGCGACACGGGCCGCCACGGACGGCTCCGGACGAAGGGCTTTCAGGGGCAGTAGTCTGGCCATGGGCGAGCCTTCGATCGTATCATCACGAACCATTCCGAAGGCATCATCACCACCATGCTGAAACAGCTGTACGCGGCCACCCGCGCCGCCGCGCTGGCCAGCCTCGTGGTCGCGGCGCTCCAGGCGCAGCACGCGGCGCCGGAGCCCGCCGCGCTCGAGCAGATCCGGGACGAGGGGCTGTCGCGATCGCAGGTCATGGACACCGCGTCGTGGCTGACCGACGTCCACGGATCGCGGCTGACCAACTCGCCGGGCATGGATGCGGCCGCCGACTGGACGGTGTCGCGCCTCCAGGGCTGGGGCATCGAGGACGTGTGGAAGGAGCCGTGGGGGCCGTTCGGCCGCGGCTGGTCCAACGAGCGCCTCGTGGTTCGCGTCGTGTCACCGTTGCCGTGGCCGCTGCTGGCGTTCCCCAGGGCGTGGACGCCCGGCGTCGGACCGATTGAAGCCGACGTCGTGATGGCCGAGATCGAGCGGGACGAGGACTTTGCCAGGTGGACCGGGAAGCTGGCCGGGAGGGTGGTGCTCGTACAGCAGCCGCGCGCGGTGGCGGCCTTCTTCGAGCCCCCGGGGCGGCGGCGCTCGGACACCGAGCTGGCCGAGCTCGAGAAGCAGCAGCCGCCGTCCCGCGGCGGCGGCAACGCCGGTCCCACAGGACCGGACCCCGAGTTCGCCAGACGCCGCCTGCGCTTCCTTCAAAGAGAAGGCGTGGCTGCCCTGCTCGAGCCTGGGTCTGGCGTGGGCGACCACGGCAGCGTGCACGTCACCGGCTCATCGGCGCTCCGGCACCTGGATGCCGAGGCCGTGCCCCCGCACCTCGTGCTGGCGACGGAGCACTATGGCCGCCTGGCACGCATGCTCGAACGCCACGTGCCCGTGCGCGTGTACCTGGACGTGGAGAACCGCTTTCACGACGCCTCGCTTGACACCTACAACATCGTGGCGGACCTGCCGGGCACGGACAAGCGGGACGAGCTCGTCATCCTGGGTGCGCACTTCGACGCGTGGCACGCGGGCACCGGCGCCACGGACAACACGGCCGGCTGCGCCGTGATGATGGAGGCCCTGCGCATCCTGAAGGCGACGGGCCTGCCGCTCCGCCGCACGGTGCGGCTGGCGCTCTGGACGGGTGAAGAGCAGGGCCTGCTCGGATCGCGCGCGTACGTCGCCGAGCACTTCGCCGATCGGCAGACGATGGCGTTGAAGCCGGAGCACGAGAAGCTCTCCGTGTACCTGAACCTCGACAACGGCACCGGCGTCATCCGCGGGGTCTACCTGCAGGGCAACGAGGCGGCGCGCCCGGTCTTCGCGGAGTGGCTGCAGCCGTTCGCCTCGACGGGCGCCGGCACGCTCACGCTTCGGGGAACGGGGGGGACGGATCACCTGTCCTTCGACGATGTCGGGCTGCCGGGGTTCCAGTTCATCCAGGATCCGATCGAGTACTTCACGCACTCGCACCACGCCAGCATGGATCTCTACGAGCGCCTGCAGTCCGAGGACCTGAAGCGGAACGCCGTCATCGTCGCCTGGCTCGCGTACCAGGCGGCCAACCGCGACGAGACGCTCCCCCGCAAGCCGCTGCCGAAGCCGCGCAATCCCGGCGCGGCGCAATGAGCGCGCTGCTCGTCGCCGCCGCGGCCGGCCTGTCCGGCCTGATTCTCGGGTACGTCATCGCCCGGCTCGTGGCCTCGTCCGAGCGGGCTGCGGCCGCGCGGAACCAGCAGCATCTGCGCGACACTTTCCAGAGCCTGGCGGCCGAAGCGCTGCACGCCAACCGCGCCGCCTTTCTCGATCTGGCCCAGGCCTCGTTCGCCGGCCTGCGCAAGGAGGCGACCGCCGATCTGGACTCACGGAAGCAGGCGATCGACACGCTCGTCCAACCGCTGCTCGGGATGCTCAAGGAGGTGGACGCGCGGGTCGCCGTCGCGGAGCGCGAACGGGTCGCGGCCTACGCGAAGCTCGCCGAGCAGGTGAGCGCCCTGGGCAGCTCCGCGCACACGCTGTCGCGCGCGCTGCGCACGCCGGCCGTGCGCGGGCGCTGGGGCGAGATGCAGCTCCGCCGCGTGGCGGAGCTGGCCGGCATGCTCGAACACTGCGACTTCGACGAGCAGCAGACGCTCTCAACCGAAGACGGCCGCCGCCGCCCCGACATGGTGGTGCACCTTCCCGAGGGCCGATCGATCGTCGTGGACGCCAAGGCGCCGCTGGACGCGTACCTCGACGCGCAGGAGTGCGCGGACGAGGAGGAACGGCGCAGGAAGCTGGCGGCCCACGCCAGGCAGGTGCGCGACCACGTCGAGAAGCTCGCCGGCAAGGCGTACTGGGAGCAGATGGACGACTCGCCCGAGATGGTCGTGCTGTTCCTCCCGGGCGAGGCGCTGTTCGCGGCGGCGCTGCAGCACGACCTGACGCTCGTGGAGCAGGCGCTGGAGCGGCGAGTGCTGCTGGCGAGCCCGATCACGCTCATCGCCCTCCTGGCCACCGTCGCGCACTCGTGGCGGCAGGACGCACTGGCGACGAACTATCGGGAGGTGGCGATGCTTGGGCGCGAGTTCTACGAGCGGCTGGCCACGTTCACGGAGTACTTCGACGACCTGCGGAAGAAGCTCGACGGCGCCGTGCAGGCGTACAACACGGCCGTCGGGTCGTTCGAGTCACGCGTCCTGGTGAGCGCCCGGCGCCTGCGCGATCTCGACGTGACCACCGCCGACGAGGTGCAGCCGGCGGGTCGTATCGACACCGTCCCGCGCGTCCTGCGCCAGGCCAACCTGATTGGTGTGCCGGAAGAGGCGACCACCCCTGAACCATCGACGGTCGACGGCGCGGAACGGGACGTAGACCGGAGCCCGGATCGGGACAGTCGTAGACGCCAGCTCTAGCTGGCCCAAGGGGGCGCCGGCCGAGACGGTCATGGAATAATGGCGATCCCCGTGCCTCCACAGCCTCCTGCCAGCGAACCTGCGGAAGCAGCCTCGCAGGACTTCATCCGCGAGATCGTCGCCGAGGACCTGCGCGCCGGCCGTCACACCCGGGTGCGCACGCGGTTTCCGCCCGAGCCCAACGGCTGCCTGCACATCGGGCACGCCAAGGCGATCTGCCTGGACTTCGGCGTCGCCGAGGAGATGGGCGGGCTCTGCAACCTCCGGCTCGACGACACCAACCCGGTGAAGGAGACGCAGGAATACGTCGACCAGATCATGGCCGACATCCGGTGGCTCGGCTTCGACTGGGACGATCGGCTGTTCCACGCGTCGGACTACTTCGGGCAGCTGTACCTCTGGGCCGAGCAGCTCATCATCGCCGGCAAGGCGTACGTGGATGAGCTGACGGGGGACCAGATTCGCGACTACCGCGGCACGCTGACCGAGCCGGGGCGTGAGAGCCCGTATCGCAACCGTCCCGCTGAAGAGAGCCTCGACCTGTTCCGCCGCATGCGCGCGGGCGAGTTCCCTGACGGTTCGCGGACGCTGCGTGCGAAGATCGACATGGCGTCGGGCAACATCAACATGCGTGACCCGGTCATGTACCGGATCCGCAAGACATCACATCAGCGCACGGGCGACACCTGGTGCATCTACCCGATGTACGACTGGGCGCACGGCCAGTCGGATTCGATTGAAGGGGTGACGCACTCGCTCTGCACGCTGGAGTACGAAGATCACCGGCCGCTGTACGACTGGTATCTCGACGCGCTCGGCATCTACCACCCGCGGCAAATCGAATTCGCGCGGTTGAACCTGAACTACACCGTGATGAGCAAGCGCAAGCTGCTCACGCTGGTCGAGGGCGGGCACGTCGCCGGTTGGGACGATCCGCGGATGCCGACGCTCGCGGGGCTGCGGCGGCGGGGATACACGCCTGAGGCCATCCGCGACTTCTGCAGCCGCATCGGCGTGGCGAAGAAGGCGAACGTCGTCGATGTGGCGCTGCTCGAGCACACCGTTCGCGAAGACCTGAACCGCCGGGCCAGCCGCGCAATGGCCGTGCTGAAGCCGCTCAAGGTGGTGATCGAGAACTACCCCGAGGGGCGGGTCGAGCAGGTCGAGGCGGTGAACAACCCGGAAGATCCGGCAGCGGGCAGGAGGCAGGTGCCGTTTTCGCGCGGGTTGTACATCGAGCGCGACGACTTCATGGAGGACCCGCCGAAGAAGTTCTTCCGCCTGTCGCCCGGCGCCGAAGTGCGGCTGCGCTACGCCTACATCCTGAAGTGCGAGCGGGTCGTGAAGAACGACGCCGGCGAGATCGTCGAGCTGCGGTGCACGTACGACACCGAATCACTGAACGGCGCGACGGCCACGCGCCGCGTGAAGGGCACCGTGCACTGGGTGTCGGCCGCCCACGCGGTTGAGGCGACCGTGCGGCTCTACGATCGGCTGTTTGCGTCGGAGGAACCGGAGGAGCGCCAGAACTGGCAGGAGGACCTCAATCCGCACTCGCTCGACACGATGGAGGGGTGCCGGCTGGAGCCGTCGCTGGCGGCGGCCGAACCCGGCGCACGGTTCCAGTTCGAGCGGCAGGGGTACTTCTGCCTCGATCCGGACTCGCGCCCCGGCGCGCTCGTGTTCAACCGCACCGTCACGCTGAAGGATTCCTGGGCGCGCATCCGCGCGAAGGGGTAGGGCGGTCGGTCTCAACGACCGTGCTGTCCCGACCATGCCCTAAGGCGACCGGCCTGCGCGATGGCTACAGGCTCCGCGTCCATCTGATCCACCCGCCATGGCAGGCGCCAGGTCCAGTTCGCACCGCCCATGGTGCCCGGCACGTTGATCCGGTCCGCCCAGCCGAAGAGGTCCTGAACCGGCAGCAGCAGCAACTCCGACCCGGCCGCGAACAGGACCTCCAGCAGCGCGTCGCGCACTTCGATCGTCAAGTCCTTGACAGGGGTCTGACCCGGGTCAGACCCGGGTCTGACCCGGGTCAGACCCCTGTCAAGGACTTGACGGAGCATTGGGATTGCCTCGACGGCAGCACGCTCGTCCTCAGGCGCGTTGCGCCACCAGATGGCCAGCGGTTCGGTGTCGTGGGTGCCGGACGTGGCAACCGACACGGCGGGGTAGCGCACGGGATCGATGAACGGCTGGCCCGGGGTGTCCCACTCGCGCTCCCAGCGCAGCACCTTGAAGCCGGCTACCCCCAGCCGCGCCAGCGACGCGCGGACGAACGCCGGCACCAGACCGAGATCCTCCGCGATGATGTGCGCGCCGGGCTCCCGGAACACGTCGAGCACACGCTCGCCAAGGGCGGTCTGCTCGTCCTCGGTATCTGGCGTAAACGTCCCCTCGTGACCGTTCCCACCAGACGTCCGGTAGTAGGTGCGGTAGAAGCCTACGAGGTGATCGACGCGGTAGCCGTCGTACAACTCCGCGTTCCGGCGCGCCCGCTGCCGGAGCCACGCGAAGCCGCCCGCCTCGACGACGTCCCACCGATAGATCGGCAGGCCCCAGTCCTGACCATCCTTGCTGAACGCATCCGGCGGGACACCCAGCGACACGTCGAGCCGGAACTCCTCCTGCCGCGCCCACACGTCAGCGCTGTGCCCGCCGACCATGAACGGCAGGTCGCCGTAGATGGCGAGGCCGGACGCGGCCGCACGCGCCGCCGCCCATTGCCCGGCCGCCAGCCACTGCAGGTACTCGAAGTAGCGAATCTCGGAGGCGAGCGCCTGGCGCGCGGCCGCCATCGCCCCGGGTTCGCGACCCCGGATCGGCTCCGGCCACGAGGTCCAGTGCGCGCCGCCGTGACGATCGTGGAGCGCCCGGAACAGCACGTAGTCATCCAGCCACCATGCCTGCTCCTCGACGAACGCCGCGAGCGCTTTCGAGCGCCCGCTCCCGCCGGCCCACTCCGTGGAGTGGAAGTGATCGAAGCTCCGACGGAGTGCGACACCTTTCACGCGCCGTAGTGTCCGGTAGTCGATCGCCCGAGCCTGCCGCGCGGTATCGAGGTCAGCGCGCAGGGCGGCGCCGAGAGCAGCCTCACCTCCCGCAGCGGCGAAATCCTCCACGTCCGCCAGTGCGATGAACTGCGGGTCGATCGCCATGGCACTCAACGGCGAGTACGGCGACGTCTCGCCGGCGGGCACCTCGGTGATCGGCAGGATCTGGAGCGCGGTCAGGCCCGCCGCCTCGAGCCACTGCGCGAACGGAACGATGTCGGGAATTTCGCCGATGCCCCAGCTGCGGGTGGATGTCAGGGAGAAGAGCGGGACGCTGACGCCAGCGCGCCGCACCTGGGCCTTGCGCTCCATGCTCCAGTGTCGCCCATCCGTGCGTGAGAAGTCTGTCGGAGGCGCGGCCACGCTATCATCGCACCGCGACTCGAACGCCCCCCCGCCTGTGCGGCTGGTCCGGGCCGCGATCGGGTCGGCTGCGCGCTGCGATGGCAACGCGGGCCAGGACCCGCACCCCGAATGGTGAGCACCTCCGATGGCCACACCGAACCGCGCGGTGTTCCTCGATCGTGACGGGACACTCGTCGACGAAGTCGGCTACCCGTCGCGGCTTGACCAGGTTCACGTGCCGAGGCAGCGAACCCGCCGGACGGGCTCTCGGCCGACTTCATCGCCGACGATCTGCTGACGGGCGTGGAGCGGATTCTCCAGAGTGACACCGGACGATCGTGACGGGACGCCCCGACACGGCGCATGCCGAGGTCAGTCCTGCGGGTGCAGCTGGCGCTCGACGAGGAAGCAGATCAGGTGCTCGACGGCGACATGGACCTGTTGGACCAGCTGGGTGTCCGTGCTGGGAACCGTAATCCCCACGTCGGCGACCTCGGCGGCCGGACCGCCCGCTCCGGTGAGCACCACCACTGACATCCCCTGCCGCCGCGCTTCCTGGATGGCTCGCAGGACGTTCGCCGACCGCCCGCTCGTCGTGATCGCGAGGAGCACGTCGCCCGTGCGGCCAAGGGCCTGGATCTGCCGGGCGAACACCCCCTCGAACCCTCGGTCGTTCGCATGGGCGGTCAGGAACGAGGAGTCGGTCGTGATCGCAATCGCCGGGAGCCCGGGCCGATCGGTCTCGGGGGTGAGACGACCGACAAGTTCCGCCGCCATGTGCTGGCAGTCGGCTGCGCTCCCGCCGTTGCCGCACAGCAGGAGCTTCCGCCCCTCTCTGAACGCGCAGGCGATGAGGGCTGCGGTGTCCGCAATCGCGGCGGCGCTGGCCTGCGCCGTCGAGACGTACAGAGCGGCCCCTGCGCCGAGCGTGGCGCGAATCTCCTCGAGTGCCGACAGCCGCGACGAGGTACCCGGGTCGGCGTGATCAGCCATGCAATCGTCGTTCTTCAGTGCTCGTGCGGGACGTCATGCAATGGGCGGTGGTTCCGCGGCCACGGGCACGCCCGTGTCCGTGCGCGTCCGCTCCTGCTCCGGGTACTCCCGCTCGGAGTCGTGGAAGACGATGCGGCTGCCCGAGTCGAACGAGAACGGCACGTGGATGAGACGGCGCAGGGCCGTCTTCACTCGATCCTGCCGGTGTGGTTCCACGAAGAGCATCATGAACCCGCCTCCGCCGGCACCGGTCAGCTTGCCGCCGAGCGCGCCGGCCTCCCGGGCGCTGTCGTACAGCGCCGTGACCTCGGCGTTGCTGACGACGGTGGGGCTCAGGCTGCGCTTGATGGCCCACGCCTCATGGAGCAGCTCGCCGACCCGCGTCAGCGGGTCCCGGCCGTTGAGGATGGCCAGTGCCTCCCCGACGAACCCCGCCGTGCTGAACAGCGCGTCACTGTTGCTGCCGAGGCGCGAGACGTAGGTGTCGGCGACGTGTGACGCGGTCCGTGCGATCCCCGTGTAGAAGAGCATCAGGTGCGCGTCCAGCTTGCGGACGCACTCGGGCGCCACGGTGACCGGCGTGACCTCGATCTCGCCGCTCGGCTGGAAGGCGATCCGGTGGAACCCTCCGTACGCGGCCGCGACCTGGTCCTGCGAGCCGACCGTTTCGCGCAGGATCTCCTGCTCGATGGCGATGCTCTCCGTGGCCAGCTGCTGCTTCGACACCATCGTACCCTGCAGGGCGTGGATGGCGTTGAGCAGCCCGACGGTGAACGCCGAGCTCGATCCGATGCCGCTCCTGGCGGGCAGGTCGCCGTCGTGGTGGATTTCGACGCCCCCGTTCCATCCCAGGAACTGCAGCACCGCCCGCACCGCCGGGTGCGCGATCTCCTCGACGCGCTGGCAGTGTTCGATCTTCGAGTAGACGATCCGCATCCGGTGCGCGAAGAACGGCGGCAGGCGCCGGCAGCGACATCGACGAACGGGTGGGCGCGCATCCAGTCGTCGATGCTGTCCCAGGCGACGCCCGGCATCTCCCGGTCCAGATCCGTGGTGAGCGGCGCCGCCGGATTCGTCCAGACGATCTCCCCCCGCCGGTACACGAGACCGGGTACCTTTTCCAGCTTCGTGAGGTCTCCACCTCTGAGGACCTCGACCAGGCCGGTAACGGCCAGCAGCCCCTCGTCGCGAGCGGCGAAATCGCAGCGTTCCTCTCTCAGCGGCCGTTCGGGGAGGGCAGCGACGTGCCCGCCCAGCATCAGGACGGGCATGTCGGGCGCGAGATCCTTGATGGCGCGGCAGACCGCGCTCGCGCCGGGCATGTTCTGCGTCGAGGCGGACGGCTGGTGGCCGTAGACCAGGACGGCCGTCAGCAACGGCCGGTGATCGTGCACACGGGCCGCTGTCTGCTCGGGTGTCAGGTCCTCGGCTGCCGCATTGACGATCGCCACCGAGCAGCCGCGGCGTCTGGCGATCGAGGCGATCAGACCTGCCCAGATCGGCGGCTCGACCGCGGTCAGCGTCCTGCCGAGGTCCTGATAAGCGCGAAGGCGATTGCCGGGATTGACAAGGACCAGATCGAGCGGACGGCCCATCGCCTCTCCTGCCGAGGTGCGGAGGGTGGAAACGGAGATGACCGGAACGCCGCCATTATAGAATAGGGCGCGATCCGCGCTGCCTGCCAGGGATCAGCCGTCCCGCCGAGGCCCCCTGAGTGTTCACGTACCCGTATCAGTCCGTCGCACAGCCCCTTCCCGCTGACGCCGGCAGCTACGACCGCTCGTGACTCCTGTCGCTCTACCGGGCGATGCTCCGCATCCGTCGGGTCGAGGAGGAAATCGCGGCGCAGGATCGTCACGACCGCATGAAGACCCCCAATCACCTCGTGATCGGTCAGGAAGCCACGGCGGTCGGCTGCTGTGCGGCGCTGACATCCGCCGATCAGGTCTACTCGAGCCACAGGACACATGGGGCGTACCTGGCGAAGGGGGGAGATCTGAAGGCCCGCGTGCCGATCGGGAAGGGCGTTCATCGTCGCCGCGGCCGCGACCTCACGGAGGCTGGCGTGTCGCACACGCTCGAGCTGTCGCTGCAGGCGGCGTCGAGCGTGGCCGCCGAGGGCGTCGACGTGGAAGTCATCGACCTGCGGACCGTGAAACCGCTCGACGAGACCATCATCCTGGAGTCGGTGCGGAAGACGGGCCGCCTGCTGGTCGTCGACACGGCGTGGGAGAAAGGGGGCCTGTGCGCCGAGGTCGGGTGCCTGGCGGCGGAGAAGGCGTTCGAGCACCTCCGCGCGCCGGTCCGCCGCATCGGGTTTCCCGACGTGCCCACGCCCGCGGGCTTCGCGCTCGAGCAGCGTTTCTACCCGGACGTCCAGCGGCTGGCAGCCACGATGCGCGAGATGGTGGGCGAAGCGGATCGCCGCGATGGACCGGGGTCTGGCGGGTGACCACGGGTCCTGGACGCGGCCGGGTGCCGGGTGCCGTCACACGTCTGCCGCGCGGGCGAGCAGGTGCGCTGCGGCGGCGGCGAACACCGGAGTGGGTGGCAGCAGGCTGACGACCACGTACGCCTCACGCGGGAAGTCGAAGAAGTAGCCCGGGTGGACGAGCACCCGCTCGTGGCGCAGCAGGTCGAGGACGAGCTGCTCCTCCGAGCGCGCGGCCGGCACGCGGACGACCGCGCTCCAGCCGCCTTCCACACGCAGCACATCGCACGCCGGATGGGCCGCCGCCGCGGTGCGGAGGGCGCCCAGGTTCGCACGGATGCGGTCCTGGATCTGCGCGCGAATGAGGGCCCCGTGGCGCAGGAGGTGGCGTGCCGCGAGCTGCACCGGCGTGGACACGGACAGGTAGCTGTCCGCGATGAGCTCCAGCGCGGCCAGCGCCCGCGCGCGATCGCCGGCAGGTCCGCCCGCCAGAATCCACCCCAGCTTGAGCTGCGGCAGCCCGACAGATTTCGACAGCCCGCCGAGCGTGAACGTCAGCACCTCGTCCGATGAGGCCAGATCGACAGCCCGGCTCTCGAGCGCGTCGAGGGGGTAGTCCGCGAAGACCTCGTCCGCGATCACGGCCAGACTGTTCGCGGCGCACACGTCGGCCAGGCGCGCCCACTCCGCTTCCGTGATGTACGAGCCGGTCGGGTTGTTCGGCGACACGACAACGAGCGCGCGCGCAGCCGGCGTGATCGCGCGCTCGACACTGGCGACGTCGATCTCCCACCGTCCGTGGTACTCGAGGTCATACGCGGCCGGCTCCACTCCTTCGAGCCCCGCCAGATGCTCGAACAAGGGATAGCTGGGGCGGGGGACGACCACGCCATCGCCAGGGGAGCAGAGCAGCTTGAACAGCCAGCCGTACGCCTCGCTGGAGCTGGCGGCCAGCACGACGTTCGCGGGATCGATCCTGGTTCCACGCCGCGAGTACTCCGCGGCCACCGCCTCCCGTGCCTCCGGCAGGCCGAACGGCTCCGGCGCGTACGTCAGCCCGGCGGCCGCGCCAAGCGGCCGCAGCAGGTCGTCCGGGTACTCCAAGCCGCAGCGCGTCGGGTTCGACTCGGTGAGATCGACGTACGCGACGCCGCGCCGCTCGAAATCGGCAACCGCGTGCGTGATCGCGTTCTGCGCGTCCTGAGCCGGCAGCCTGCGCGAGTAGGTGCGCACGTTACAGCGTCACGACCTCGCCGTACGAGGGGGTCGACACGGTCCAGCCCAGCTCCGTCTCGATCTGCTCCTTCAACGCGTCCATCGGCTCCGGCTCACCGTGCACCAGGAACAGGTGTTGCGGCGGCGCCGGCGCCGTACGCAGCCAGCGCAGGACTTCGCCGCGGTCCGCGTGGGCCGACATCGAGTCGATCCGCGCAATCCGTGCCCGCACGGGCACGTCCAGTCCGTGGATCCGGACCGTCGGCGCACCTTCGGTCAACGTCCGCCCCCGCGTGCCGGCCGCCTGGTAGCCGACGAACAGCACGGTGTGCTTCGGGTCTGGCAGCGTCGCCTTGAGGTGGTGCAGCACGCGCCCACCCGTGGCCATCCCGCTCGCCGAGATGACGATCGACGGCGTGGTGTCCGCGGTCACCCGCTTCGATTCTTCCGGCGACGACACGGTCTGGAACCGCAGGGTCGCGAGCGCCGACACGTCCTTCGACTCGGGCCGCATGTCTTCGTCCAGTTCCGCCGCACGCGTGTGGTAGAACTCCAGGCCTGCCGCCGCCATCGGGCTGTCCACGTAGACGGGCAGCACCGGAATCCGGCGCTCGTCCTCGAGCCGCCCAATCCAGTACAGCAGTTCCTCCACGCGGCCGATGGCAAAGCTCGGGATGATGACCTTCCCACCGTTCTCCGCCGTTTCGCGGATGACCCGCGCCAGCGTGCGCCCGACATCGTCGTCGGGGTGATCCCGGTTTCCGTACGTGGACTCGACCAGCATCACGTCTGCGCCCGGGGCATCCGACGGATCCGGGAGCACCGGGCGGTTGTAGCGTCCGAGATCGCCGCCGAACAGGATGCGGTGCCCTTCGGTCGTCAGCACGATGAAGCTCGATCCGAGCAGGTGCCCGGCGGGCACGAACTCGATCGTCACGCCGTCGAGAATCTCCAGCGACCGGTGGTAGCCGTGCGGCGACATCTGCGACAGCGCCCGGTAGGCGTCCGCTTCGGTGTAGAGCGGCTCCGCCGGGTGGTGCTTCGAGTAGCCGTGGCGGTTCGCCTGCCGCGCGTCTTCCTCCTGGATGCGTCCGGAGTCGGGCAGGATCAGCTTCGCCAGGTCGGCGGTGCCGGGCGTGCAGAACACGCGGCCTCGATAGCCTTTCGCCACCAGCCGCGGCAGGTAGCCGATGTGATCCAGGTGCCCGTGCGTCAGGACGACCGCGTCGATCGACGAAGGCTCGACCGGGAAGGGGTCCCAGTTGCGCAGCCGGAGCGGTTTCAGCCCCTGGAAGAGCCCGCAGTCGATGAGCAGCCGCGTGTCGTTGTGCTGGAGAAGGTACTTGGACCCGGTCACCGTCCGGGCCGCCCCGAGAAAGGTCAGCGTGGCCACGCCCCATACTGTCACGGGCGAGCGAGGTCCTCCGAGCGAAGCCCCGCCGAAGCGCCGAAGGCGCGCAGGCGGGCGCGAAGGCGGGCGGTGCTAAGCTTTCGCGAATGTCTCGCCGAACGTTGGGAGATGTGGCGCCCGATCGACCGCCTGCAGGGGCCGGCTTCAGCCGGCCCCTGGTGCTCGGGCTCATCCTCGTCGGGGCAGGCGGCGCCTTCGCGCAGGAGAAGACGCTCAGCATCGAGGCGATCTACGACCCCGACCAGCGCGTGTCGTTCAGCGGCTCGCCGCCGAGCGGCCTGCGATGGATCGATGCGGAGCACTACCTGTGGACGCGGCGTACGGGCGGCGACCGCCAGTGGCTGAAGGTCCACGCGCGCACGGGCGAAACCACCACGTTTCTCGACGTCTCCCGCGTGGAAGCCGCCCTGGTGGCGGCCGGCGTGCGGGCCAACGAGGCGAGCGCCGCCGCCAACGGCGCCGGCCTGATCTTCAACGCCGATCGCTCGGCGCTGATGGTGACCGTCGCCGAAGATCTGTACCTCTACGAGCTCGCGCCGGCGCGCGTCACGAGGCTGACCACAGCCGCCGGCGCCGAGGAGGATCCCACCTTCAGCCCCGACAGCGCGTTCGTCGCCTTCACCCGCGGCCACAACCTCTTCACGGTGGAGATCGCGCGGCGCCGGGAACGCCAGCTCACCAGCGACGGCGGGCCCCAGATCCTGAACGGACGCCTGGACTGGCTCTACCAGGAGGAGATCTACGGTCGTGGGTCCTTCCGCGGCTACTGGTGGAGCCCGGACAGCGCGCGGCTGGCATTCCTGCGCCTCGACGAACGGCCCGTGCCCGAGTTCGCCGTCATCGACCACATACCCGCGCGCCCGGGGATCGAGACGACCGACTACCCGAACGCCGGCGATCCCAACCCGCTCGTGCAGCTCGGCGTGGTCAAGGCATCGGGCGGCTCAATCGCGTGGGCCGACCTCGGGGCCTACAGCCCCGACGACACGCTCATCGTGGACGTGGACTGGAGCCCCGACTCCGGGGCGGTCTACTTCCAGGTGCAGAACCGCGAGCAGACGGTGCTCGATCTCTACCGCGCGGAGGCGTCGAACGGCCGCGCGCGGCCGATCCTGCGCGAGACGACGCCGGCCTGGGTCAACGTGCTCGGCGGCCCCACCTGGCTGGAGGACGGCTCGTTCCTCTGGCTGAGCGAGCGCAGCGGCTTCCGTCATCTCTACCGCTACGCCGCGGACGGCACGCCCGTCAACGCGCTGACCAGCGGACGATGGGACGTCCGGACGCTGCACGGCGTGGACGAACGCGGTGGCTGGATCTACTACACGGGTACGGCACACAGCCCGATCGGCCGCCACGTCTACCGCGTGCGGCTGGACGGCGGCGAGCCGGAGCGGCTGTCGAAGGCGGAAGGCACGCACCGCGCGACCTTCAATCCGGACTTCAGCCTGTACCTCGACTCGTGGGGCGCGGTGCTCACTCCCACGCAGGTGCGGCTGCATGCCGCGGACGGCTCCGAAGTACGGGTGATCGACGAGAACCCGGCACCCGCCCTCGCGGAATACGGCCTCGCCCGGCCGGAGTTTCTCCAGGTGCCGGCCCGGGACGGGTTCGCGATGGAGGCGATGCTGATCAAGCCCCGCCACTTCGACCCCGCCCGCCGGTACCCGGTGTATCAGCACACGTACGCCGGACCGGGCGCCCAGTCCGTCCTCGACGTGTGGATGGGATCCGAACACCTGTTCCTGCAGCTGCTCGCGCAGAGCGGCTTCGTCGTCTGGGTCTGCGACAACCGGAGCGCCAGCGGCAAGGGCGCCGAGTCGCAATGGCCCATCTACGGCCGCCTGGGTGAAGTGGAACTGCGCGACATCGAAGACGGCCTGGCGTGGCTCCGGGATCAGCCCTGGGTCGATCCGGCCCGCATTGCCATCGGCGGCTGGAGCTACGGCGGCTACATGGCCGGCTACGCCCTCACGCACAGCACCAGCTTCGCGGCCGCCGTGATCGGCGCGCCCGTGACCGACTGGCGGAACTACGACTCGGTGTACACCGAGCGCTACATGCAGACGCCTCAGCGCAACCCGGCGGGCTACGATCGGAGTTCGGTGGTCGAGGCCGCCGCGGACGCGCATGGCCGCGCGCTGATCGTGCACGGCACGATCGACGACAACGTCCACGTCCAGAACACGATGCAGCTCGTGTACGCCCTGCAGCGGGCGGGCAAGACCTTCGAGGTGATGATCTACCCGCGGTCGCGGCACGGGGTCTCCGACCCCCGCCAGTACCTGCACCTCCAGCGGCTGACATACGATTTCCTGATGCGGACCGTCGGGACCGAGCCCGTAGCGGGCGCTTCGTCGCGCGCCGAATGACGAGAACGAGCCCGCTGCTCGACGCGCTCGGCGGCGCGTCCGGCGTGGTGGCCGCCGAGCTGCGGCCGCCGCGCGCGGAACTCGATGCCAGCGAGGGGATCGACGCGTGGATCGACATGTACCACGCGGTGCGGAACCTCGTGCGCCAGAGCGTGCGCGTCTGCCTGACCGACAGCGCCGTCGGCACGCAGGAGGAGAACAACCTGCGGCACCTGGTGGCGAACCTGGGGCCCGACGTGCCGCGCGAGCGCATCCTGCCGTTCCTGACCAGCAAGCACTCGCTGCAGTACTGCCTGTCGTACGCCGAGCAGGCGTGGCAGCAGGGCTGCTCCTCGCTCGTCGTGCTCGGCGGGGATCGGACCGTTGGCCGCGCGCGATGTGTCGAGCACGCGTGGCAGCTCCGGCAGGCCATCCGGAGCCACGAGCCCCGCCTGGTGCTCGGCGGCTGGGCGAACCCGCACGCCGACCCGGGCAGGCAGGTCGAGTACCTGCTGGACGATCACTTCACCGCGGAGTTCTACCTGACGCAGGTGGTCAGCCACCTCGACCTCGCCCCTGTCGACGCGTTCCTCGACGAGGTGGCGACGCGTGGCGTCCCGTACCCGGCGATGTTCGGCGTCTTCTACTACCGGAGCGCGAACCCGCGCACGCTCGACATCCTGTCGCGGTTCCTGCCCGTGCCCGTTGACGGTCTGCTGCGGGAGTTCGCGAACGGCGCCACGCCAGTGGACGTGTGCGCGCGGACGCTGCGGGCCTTGATGGATCGCGGCGTGCGACACTGCTACGTGAGCAACCTGCCGCTTTCGGGCGCAACGGCCACGTTGACGGCCATCCTCAACCGCGTGGGCGTTGCCGCCGGAGATCGTTGAGTCATGAGGTGCATGTCGTCGTGAGTGCGTTGCGCCGGGTTCTTCGCAGCCTGACTGGTCCGCTGACCACGCCGAGGCGTTTCGATGCCCTGACGGAGCTGGTCGAGCGCCGCCTCGATCGCCTGGAAAGCCACACGCTGCGCGCGTTGTCCACCCGGCAGGAACAGCTCGGTCGCCAGCTCGGCGAGCTGGCGGAGGAACAGGAGCGGCTGCGCCGGACGCTCAACGGCGAGGACGTGAGCGAGCAGGACGTACCTCGGAAGCCGTTCGGGGGCCCGCTTCCGCTGGAGGTCGCGCCGGACGAGCCGGCGGACGAGACACCGGGGACCGACTGCCCCCCCGGGCCGATCGAGCGGCTCGAGCAGTGTCCGGTGTGTGCGTCACCGGAGCGGTCGATCGTGTGCCGCTTCAACAAGATGATCACGATGCGGCAGATGCCGGACGCGAAGGCGGCGCGGTACGACTACGCGCTCTGCCACGCCTGCGGCCTCGTCTACGCGAGCCGCCGCCCGGCCGGCGCCCGCTTTGCGTGGCTGCTGGAGCACTTCGAGGAGAGCCTTGGGCGCGTCGGGCTGGGCGAGCGGCGGTCGGGAAAGATCACGCTCAGCTCGTACGAACTGGACGACGAGGGCCGGGCCCGGCTGCGGGCGCTGGCCAGCCGCGGCGCCTTCGTCTCCGAACACGTGACCGTCGGACACAAGGACCACCTGTGGCAGCTCGAGGAGGATCGGCTGGCGAACAGCCGGCACGTCGAGCTGATCGGATCGCTCGTGACGCTGAACGCGCCCCGCGTGCTGGAGGTCCGGTCGCGTCTCGGCTCGATCTCCGCGTCGCTCCGCCGTCTCTACGGCGCCGAAGTGTTCACCATCCCCCTCTTCCCGAACCAGCGGCTGCTCATCCAGGAGGTCTACGGCATCCCGGCCGACGCGAAGCTCGAGTTCGATCGCTTCACCGTGCCGTACCCGGGTCCGTTCGACCTGGTCGTGTCGAACCACATGCTGACGCACACGATCCGGCCGGGCGAGTACCTCGAGACGGTTCGGGAAAGCCTCGTGTCCGGTGGACACCTCTACATCTTCAACGAGCCGTTCGAGGACGAGTTCCTGCACAGGGAGAAGTCGATGTTCAACACGTTGAACGCCTTCCACCTGCAGACGTTCGATCGGGACAGCCTCGTGCGCATGCTGGAGGCCTCCGGCTTCAAGGTGGTGCACATCCGCCGCGACGGCGGCAACTTCTCGTGCCTGGCCAGGAAGGTGGATGGTCCGGCGGCGTGGACGCCGATGTCCGAGGATCAGCGCTGCCGCCGCCTGACGCTCTATCGACGCGCCTACGAGATGGCGGTACTGCTGCTGCCCGACTACGCGCGCCCGCGTTTCGCCGCCCGGTGGCCCAAGGTCCTCGAGAGCGCCCGGTCCCGGGGGATCGTGGGTGAAGACGCACAGGGCCGGCTGCGTGTGCTGAAGCGCAAGAGACCAACCGAAGGCGGTTAGGGCCCTGGCCGGAATACGGTTGCCATCTCGGCCGACGATGCATCCCGCCTCGCGGCGTTGCCCGTCGGTCACAGGCACCCGGCCTGCTCCCTCCTCGCGCCTGGGGAGTTGAACACGTAGAGTCATGCGGCCTGTGTGAGGCGCGCCAGCCTCTGGAGATTGGCCACGGTGGCGCGCCTGGGCCACGCGCACCGCCTCGGCGGTCCGCTCCGTCCGGCAGGCCCGGCGAATGGGAGTCGGCATGCCCGCATGCGATCCCAGGCGCCTCCCCGTGTCGATCCCCGCGGCCCACCAGGCGACGCGTCCTCACGCGGGTGGAGCCGAGGGGCCTCCCCACCCCGCGCCGCAGGCGCCGTGCCCGTCGGGGCGTGTGTGGCGCCGAGCACGGGGTGGGGAAACCCGGCGACAGGACCCGCTACAGACGGGTCGCCACCTCTGGGGACGTGATCAGCTCTCTGGCGATCCGGGCGCCCTCGCCGCCCGAGAGTCGGCAACCGTATTCCGGCCAGGGCCCTCAGCCGGCCCGTGGCGTCCGTCGGCCCGGTCCGGCAACCCTGCCCAGGTGCGTGGCCTCGAACGCCTGCGGGTACTTCAGCCCCAACCCCAGCGCCCGGTCGAAGCCGATGTGCGCGGTCCAGATCAGCGCGTACGGCACGACGTCCGCGCGGCCCACGTACAGTCCGTACAGCATGAGGAAGAGCGGGCCGACGTAGTTGTGCGTGAGGTTGTAGGTGCGGGCGCCGAGGCGGGGGCCTCCGAAGTACCCGAGCAGGCCCAGGTCGGGCGCGAGGAACAGCAGCGCGAACGTCGTCCAGCCTCCGAGCTGCCAGCGGTACGCGATGACGCTGGCCGCCAGCACGGCCAGCCCTTCCAGCCTCAGCCAGGTGCGCGGCGCGCCGGCGACGGCGGTGGTCACTTGAGGTGCCGCCCTCCGTCCACGCGCAGGGTTTCGCCCGTGATGAAGTCGGTCTCGATCAGCGCCAGCACCGCCTGCACAATCGCACCCTCGCCGCCCCAGCGGCCGAGCGGTGTCGCCTGCTCGACCTTGCGGACTTCGTCGGCGGACGTGCCAGAGGGGGGGGCGATCGGACCGGGCGCGATCGCGTTTACGAGGATCCTGTCCCCGGCCAGTTCCAGGGCGAGCGCTTCGGTCAGCGCGATCACGCCCTTCTTGGCCACGTAGTACGGCACGTACCCCAGGTAGCGCGGCCGTCCGCTGGCGGCCACCCAGTCTCCGAACGTGATGATGCGGCCGCCACCCGCGCGCCGGAGGTGGGGCACCGCGGCGTACGCGCAGTGGAACGTGGACGACAGATCGACGGCGAGCTGGCCGGCCCAGTCGCGCTCGGTCAGCTCGTCGAACGCCACGGCGCGGTACATCGAGGCCATGTGGATCAGGACGTCGAGCCGGCCGAGGCCCTCGGCTGCGGCGTTCACCGCGTGCCGGCAGGCATCGGGAGCGGTGAGGTCCGCCTCGATGGCGAGCCCGCGGCGGCCGGCCGCCTGTGCGGCGGCGACCGCGCTCTCCGCCTCGGCCCGGCCCCCGCGCCAGGTCAGCGCGACATCCGCGCCGCGTGCGGCGAGCGCCTCGGTCAGCGCCTGGCCCATGCGGCGCCCGCCGGTGATCAGCACGACTGTGTTGAGCAGGTCCATGAACTGACGCTCGCAGCGGCCAGCTTCAGCTGGCCCCACAGGAACATGAGGTGAACGCCGTGGTGGTACTGCGATTGTGTGGCGGGCGTGCGTCTGTACGCAACAAGGGCCGGCACGACGCCGGCCCTTGTTGACGATGGCGGTCGCGGCCGCGTATCAGCGGCTGAACGTGCCGAAGAAGGCCGACCGCTTGTTCGGATCGCTCCACTTCGTGCCGAGCGCGGTGCCGGTGAAGGCGTGACGCTTCGTCATGCCCATCCCGGACGACGCGGTGGACGACAGCGGGTGGAACCACTGCATGTCGCCGCAGCTCGGGTCGTGCTCGATGTGCTTGTCCACGTCGAGCGCCACCTGGCCCGCCGCCACGCGCACCGCGTGCGCATCGTCGGTGAAGCGGATCGGGGCGGGCGTGATCTCGACCACGGTGGAGACGATGCCGCGCGAGAGCTCGTTGGCCATGGCCACCAGCGCCATCCGCTGCCGGGGGGTCGCCTGCTCGTCCACGTACACAGCGGCCCTGGTGTTCGGCTTGTCGCCGCCGATCTCCTGGATGCCCAGGTTCCGGTCCGCCGTCACGGCGGCCACGATCGACAGGTTGTCGAGCGCCACGCCGTTGTAGCTGCCCGTGTCCACCTTCCAGGCCAGGACCGCCTGGCGGCCGGACGTGCCGGCTTCGCTGTTCATCACGCACCCGCCCGCGAACACGTGGGCCGTGCGCGCCTCGGCGTAGGTGCCGCTGACCGAGTTCGGACCGCCAGCCAGCAGGGAGGCCCCAACGAGTCCCACGAGCGCCGCCGTCAACGTCAGCTGTTTCATGTCAGATACCTCACACGACAGGATACCGGAAAAGCGGGCCGGCTTCAGCCGGCCCGTTCTCAGTGCCGGCAGCAGCCGCGCCCGGCGATGCAGCAGTCCGGCCGGACGGGGTGGCCGTCCGGGCCGAACCCGCTCGATGTCTCCTGACACCAGTACGACGCGCTGTCGTAGGCGTCGTAGAAGCGCAGGGCATCGCGGTTTTCCACCGACATCACGTACATCGCCTTGTGGCGGATGTGCTCGCACTGCACTCCGGGGACCACGGCGGGCGAGTCTGGATGATGCATGGCTACACGCTCCTTCCGGCCGCGGCCAGCACGGCGCGCTTCACGGCCGTGCGGGTGATCCGGATCTTGTAGGCGTTCTGGGCGAGGGGCTTCGCGCCGCGCACGGCGGCTTCCCCCGCCACGTCCGCCGCCGCGTCGTCCAGCAGCCGGCCGCGGAGCACGCGCTCCGCGTCTTCCGCGCGCCACGGCACCGGCGCCACGGCGCCCAGCACGACGCGCGCCGAGTCGATCGACGGGCCGTTCATCGCCAGCACCACCGTGGCGAACGCCATCGGCCAGTCGCGCGATTCCTTGAACCGCACCTCGTAGTGCCCGCTCCGCACGTTGCCCGGGGCGGGGAGGATCACGTGCGTCAGCAGTTCATCGTCTGCGAGCACGTTCTCCTTCTGCACCGTCTGCATCGACGGCAGCGTGAAGTAGTCGGCGGCCGCCACCTCCCGCTCTCCGCTGGCACTGGCCAGCCGGAACCGTGCACCGTAGGCGACCAGCGGCACCGCCAGGCTCGACGGGTGCACGATCTTGCTCGGACCGTCGTTGCCGAAGATCGAGTGGTACTGGTTTTCGCCGTCCGCCGCGAAGCAGCGGTTGCCGCCCTTCTTGAAGCAGACGAACTCTTCCTGGCGGAAGTACCAGCAGCGCGGGCGCTGGTTCAGGTTGCCGCCCACCGTGCCCTGGTGGCGGATTTGCGGCGAGCCGACCGTCGAGGCGGCTTCGGCCAGGGCCGGGTAGCGCTTCAGGATCTCCGGGTGCTCGGCAACCTCGAACAGCCGCATGGCCGCGCCGATGCGCAGGCCGCCGTCGCCCGTGGCGGCCGCCTCGCGATTCAGCGCGCCCTTGACGCTGACCAGGCGGTCCGGCTCGTCCAGGTAGTCCTTGAGCCGCGCCAGCAGGTCCTGTCCGCCGCCCAGTGGACGGACGATGCCGCCGCTGCGCAGCGCGGCGAGCGCGTCGCTCTCGTTCGACGGGTTGACGTAGGCAAAGGCCTTCATGCTGGCCCCCCTCCCGAGTTGGTGTGAGCGTCGATCGCCGCGAGCACCCGGTGCGGGTGCAGCGGCAGGCTCCGTATCGGCACGCCGAGCGCGTTGCGGACGGCGTTGGCGATCGCCGACGCCGTGGACACGGTTGGCGGCTCGCCGATGCCGATGACCCCGCGTTCCGGCATATCCATCAGCACGACGTCGATCTGCGGGACGTCCGTCATGCCGGCGAGCAGGTAGTGCTCCATGTTCGGGTTCAGCATCACGCCCGTGCGCGGGTCGAGCGTCCGGTCCTCGAACAGCGCGAAGTTGAGCGAGCCGATGACGCCGCCGTATACCTGCGACTCGGCCAGCAGCCTGTCGAGCACCAAGCCGCAGTCCTGGATTGCCAGGATGCGTGTGACCTTCACGATGCCCGTCTCGGTGTCCACCGTGACTTCGGCGAACTGCACGCCGCTCGTGTTGACGCTCGAGAAGCCCGGTTCCCACTGTCCGTCGGCGGTGATCGGCTCCTGGCCGAGCAGCTTGCAGGCAGCCCGCCAGGCGAGCGAGCGCTCCGGCGCCGCCTTCACGAAGATCCGCCCGTCGCCCGCGGCGAGCTCCTCCGGCGCCGCGTCGAGGGCGCTCGCCACGCGGGCGAACAGCGCGTCGCGCGCGCGCCCGGAGGCGATCCGGATGGCCGGTGCGATGCCCGGGGTTGCCGTGCTGCCTCCAGACACGCCCGCGAACGGCAGGTTCGAGTCGCCGATCTCCGCGCGAATCGCGTCCAGCGGCGCCCCGAGCGTTTCACCGGCGATGACCGGCAGCAGCGTGCGCGTGCCCGTGCCCAGGTCCTGCGATCCGCACTGCACCAGGACCGAGCCGTCGGGCTGAATGCGGACGTGCGCGGCGCCCGCGCGTCCGCCGCCGCCCCACTGGTTGGCCGACACGCCCATGCCCGTCTTGATCGGTCCGGGATTGCGGTCGCCGGTCGGATGGCGGCGGTCCCAGCCGAACTGCTTCGCGCCCATCCGGTAGTACTCGGCCCACATCGCGTCGGGAGCCGTGGGCGGGAGGTTCTTCAACCTCAACTCGAGCGGATCCAGGCCGACCAGATCCGCCAGCTCGTCGAGCAGCATCTCGGTGACGAAACAGCCCTGCGGGTGCCCCGGGGCGCGCATGGGCCGCTGCAGCCCCGTATTGATGTAGACGTTGGTGTGCGCCCGGCGGCGGTTGGGGAACTGGTAGATGTAGGGGAGCGGGAAGTTCGCCCCCTGGCCGGCGCCGCCCGTGCCCCACGTCACGCCATCGAACGCCGTCAGCATCCCGTCCGCCGACACCCCTGCGCGCACCCGCGCGAAGGCGGAGGGGCGGTTGCCCGAGTCGAGGTGCTCTTCCTTGCGATCGAGCACCATCTTCACCGGCGCGCCCAGATCCTTCGACATTCGCGCCGGGATGATGATCGGGGCGTCGGCCGTCACCTTGCTGCCGAAGCCGCCGCCCATGTACTGGCAGATGACGCGGACGTTGGCCTGGTCGATCTTCAGGGCTCCCGCGATCTGCTGTTTCGAGGCGTGGACGCCCTGCGTCGAGACCCAGGCCGTCAGCTGGTCGCCGTTCCACTCGCAGACCGAGCAGTGGCTCTCGAGGCACACGTGCGTGATGACGTGGGTGCTGTAGGTCGCCTCCAGCGTGTGCGCCGCCGCCGCGAACCCTGCGGCCAGGTCGCCCGTTTCCTGGGTCTGGCCGGCCTGCGTGTTGCCGTTCGGGAAGACGACCGGCGCGTCCGGCTGCATGGCCGCGGCTTCACTGCTGAAGAATGGCAGGACTTCGTACTCGACGCGCACGAGCCGGGCCGCGTCGCGCGCCTGCGGCTCGGTGTCCGCCGCCACCGCCGCCACGACGTCGCCCTGGTACATCACCTCCGTGCCAGGGTCCTTCCAGGTCAGCACGCCACGCACGCCCGGAGCGGCCTTCGCCGCCGAGAAGTCGATCGAGACGATGCGCGCGTGCGGGTGCGGTGAGCGGACGGCGCGGGCGTGGAGCATGCCCGGCCGCGCGATGTCGTAGGTGTACTTGGCGCGGCCCGAGACCTTGTCCGGCCCGTCCACGCGCGGCACCGACGTGCCGATCACGCGCGTCCGGTCCGGCGGCACCGTCCACGCGTATTTCGTCGCGTTCTCCGTCGGCTGGGGCGTCGGCTGGGGCGTCGGCTGCTGCATCTTCCTAGCCACGGTTCACCCCCCCGGCGCTCAGCGCCGCTTCGAACACGCGGTTGAACGTGCCGCAGCGGCAGACGTTGCCGTCCAGCTCACGCCTGGCCTGCGCGATGGTCGGTTTCGGGTACTTCTCGAGCAGGGCCACCGTCGCCATGACAAAGCCCGGCGTGCAGAAGCCGCACATCATGCCGTCGGCGGCGCAGAAAGCCTCCTGCACCGGGTGCAGGTCGTCGCCGTTGGCGAGGCCGTCCACCGTACGGATGCGGGAGCCCTGCACGTCGATCGCGAGCGTCGAGCAGGAGTAGACCGTGCGGCCGTCCACGATCATCGTGCACGCGCCGCAGGTGCCGCGGTCGCAGACACGCTTGTTGCCCGTCAGGTTCGCGTGATCGCGTACCGCGTCGAGCAGCGTGACGCGCGGCTCGATCTGCAGCGTCCGCGCGCGGCCGTTGATCGTCAGGTTGACGGGCACCGGTCCCGGCCCCAGCGCGGCCGGACCCTGTGCGGTGACGGGCGCCGCGGGTGCCAGGACGCCGGCAGCCACGGAGGTGGCGCCAACGGTCTTGATGAAGTCGCGCCTGGAGACGGTGCCGGCAGGATCGTCGTTCTGCGCCATGCGCAAGCCCTCAGGAGATGGAAGTGGAAACGCCCGACTATACCGCGCGAGGAGAGAAATCCCAAGTCCTGAAATCCGGGATCCCAAGGCCCGAGTCCCGACGCAGGCAGACCTCGACGGTGCCACCGGCGGCCCGGGGCCCTGGCTAGTCGCGATCCATGACGTCCAGAAGTGCCGTCAGTGCTTCGACTTCACCCCGGGCGGCGTGGATGATGGCGCGCCGTTCCTGCAGCGTGGGGACGGTCCACTCCTCGTTCTCGAACCGGACGCGCCCGTCCTCGTCCACGTCGACGAGCACGGCGTCCATCGGACCAACGTAGAGACGCACGACGGGATGATACGGGCAAATCCATCGGAGACTGGTGATTGGGGATTGACGATTGCGTTGACGAACGCCCGATTGTCCGAACCTGGGATTTCGCGTCGTCATCCGCCTCGATGCCGGGCGCGCGGCGGGCGACCCCTCCCGGCTGGAGTCGCCCGCCGTCCGTGGCGCGCCTACGCCAATACGCGGATGACGACGCGTCGGTTCTGCGCGCGCCCGTCGCGCGTGTCGTTCGGCGCCGACGGCTTGTCCTCGCCGTAGCTGATCACGTTCATCTTGTGCAGCGGCACCTTGTGCTGCTCGTACAGGTACATCTTCACCGCCTCGGCGCGCTCGAGGCCCAGCTTCTGGTTCAGCTCCGCGGAGCCCGTGCTGTCCGTGTGCCCTTCGATCTCGAGGAACACACCCTGCTCGCCGCCCGTGAGCTTGCTGACGAGCTCGTCGATCGCCGCCTTGGCTTCTTCCGGCAGGTCGGCCTGCCCGAACTGGAAGTTGCCCTGGCTCTCGTTGATCGTCACCTCGTAGATCAGCCGCCGTGCGGCGGCTTCCACCGCGGCGACGCGCGAACCGACCGCGTCGGCCTTCGAGTCGGCGCCCTTGGCCGCCGTGTTGGCCTCCTCTGCCGTACGCCGTGCGTTGGCGGCCGCCGACGCGGCCGCCTCGGCCTTCGAGTCGACCTGGCCGATGCGCGCCTCGGTTCGGGCCTGGGTTTCCTCGAGCGACGTGGCCAGCGAGTCGACCTTGCTGTCCACTTCGCCGACAGACGTGCGCACGAACCCCTTCGTGGCGCACGCCGGCGCCGTGGCGATCGCCGCGCCGAACAGCACCGCCGGTATCAGTCCCTTCCGCATGATCGTCCTCCTCGTGTTCGGTCGTTCCCGCGTTACCTGCCGGCCGGGCGGCCGTCCGGAGACGTGGCAGGCGCCGGACCGGCCATGTAGCCGCCCCGCGCCCGGACCCGATGGGCCCGTCCCCTGACGCTGACTTCGAGCGGATGCCAGCCCGGCGTTCCGTCCGGCTCGAAGGACACCAGATAGCGATGACGGATCTCCTCCATCACGCCCGCAATCGTGGCGGCCGCGTCTTCCCTCGCGCTCACCACCGTCATGTCGCCCCCCGTCCATCGCGCGAGGTCCGCCAACGTGGCCGTGCGGGCCGCGCCCCCGGCGTCCTCGGCCAGCCGGCGGGCCGGGTTGTCCACGGGGCTCGCCACGACGAGCAGGTAGACCGGCACGTCGATGACGCTGGCGATCGCCGAGACCTCCGCCGCCGTCATGCGGCTGTACGTGTCCACGCCGTCGGTGACGACGAGCAGGGCGCGATGCCGGTTGCTCCGCGCGCTCACGTGACGGGCGGCTGTTCCGATCGCGTCGAACAGCGACGTCCGGCCCCACGGCCGCCCCTCGAGGCTGATCGCCATCACGCGCTGCAGATCGGCTGTGAACCCGTGCGCCTGCTGCAGCTCGTGGTCGAACGTGTAGAGCGCCGCCTCGTCGCGGCCGTTCTGCAGTTCGCCGAGGGCCAGCCGCACGCCCTGCCGCGCCCGATCCATGTTTCCACCGACCGCCATGCTCCCGCTGATGTCGAGCAGCACGGCCAGGCTGATCGCGGTGTCGCCCGGGAAGACCGCCTTGACGTCCCGCGCCTCGCCGCGATCGAGCACATCGAAGTCCGCCCGCGCAAGCCCCTTGACCACGCGTCCCTTGACGTCGCGTACCGTCACGCTCAGCGTGACCACTTCGACCCGGCCGGAGAACGTGGCCTGCGCCTGGTCCGACCGTGCCGGCTGAAGCCGGCCCCCGGCCCAACCGATGTCGGACCCCGCGTCGATCGGCAGGCTGATCGCCCGTGGTTCTCCAGTCGCAATGTGCCTCCCGACACCGGCGAGCGGTGGCGCCAGTGGCGGGGCGAGCGTCAGGGTGGCCAGCAGCATGGCGAGACTCCGCGTCACACCACCTCCATATCAAGCGTTGTGCCAGTCGGCAAGTGCTTTGCTTTCAGTCGGTTGACAGATGATATCCGAGTCGATCCCGTGTGAAAACCACCCCGCCCGTGTAAGACCTGCACGGATGAACGGCTAAGATGGACCTTCTGATGCCGATGCACACGTCCGCTTTATCGGCTGCAGCGCGTACCGAGCGCTTCTCCTACGCCATTCGCAACATCGTGGCGGAAGCGCAGCAGGTGGAGCTCGCCGGCCGCAAGGTTCGCTACCTCAACATTGGCGATCCGGTGGCCTTCGGCTTTCAGCCGCCGCCGCACCTGATCGACGCCGTCGAGCGGGCGATGCGCGCCGGCATGAACGGCTACGTGCCGTCGCAGGGCATCCTCGAAGGCCGGGTTGCGGTGTCCGACGACTACCGCGCGCGCGGCGGACGCACGTCGCCGGAACGTGTGCTCCTGACCACCGGGACCTCCGAAGCGATCGATCTCGTGTTGTCCGCGGCGGTCGACGAAGACGACGAGGTGCTCGTCCCGCTGCCGTCCTACCCGCTCTACACGGCGGTGATCGCGAAGCTGGGCGGGCGGCCGCTGTGCTACCGCACGGATCCCGAGGACAACTGGTTCCCCGACCTCGATCACCTGCGGAGCCTGGTCACGCCGCGGACCCGTGTGCTCGTCGTGATCAATCCGAACAACCCGACCGGTGCGGTGTATCCCGAGCGCACGGGGCGGGCGCTGCTCGATCTCGCGGAGCAGCACGGCCTGCTGGTGCTTGCCGACGACGTGTACGCCGACACCGCCTACGAAGGCACGGTGCCGCTGCTCGGGGCGCTCGACCCCGACGCGCCGGTCATCTCGATGTCGAGCTTGTCGAAGGCGTACCTCGCGCCCGGGTGGCGCACGGGGTGGCTGGTCGTCGGCGGCACCCCCAGGCTCGATCCGCTGTTGACGGCGCTGCGGAAGATGGCCGACGGCCGGCTGTGCAGCCCCGGCCCGATGCAGTACGCCGTGCGCGAAGCGCTCGAAGGCGATCGCTCGCACCTCGTGGCCTTCCGGACGGCGCTGGCCGAGCGGGCGCGGATCACCACCGAGCGGCTGTCGGCGATCCCGGGCGTGCGCTGCGTGATGCCGCGCGCGGCGTTCTACGCCATGCCGTCCGTGTCGTTGCCGCCCGGGCGCCGGGACGAGGAGTTCGTACTGGCGCTCCTCCGGGAAACCGGCATTCTCGTCGTCCACGGATCGGGGTTCGGCATGCCGGCGCACGCCGGGTTCTTCCGCGTCGTGTTCCTGGCGGATCCCGCCACCCTGTCGTCGGTCTACGACGACTTCGCGTCGTTCACCACCGCGTACCTCCAGCGGTCGTGACCGGACACGACGGCGATCCCCACGCGCTCGTCCGCTACGCGCTGGTCGCCGCTGTCGTGACCGTGGCGATTGCGTGGGCGGTGTACCTCGTCCGCGAAGCGCTGATGCTCATCTACGTCAGCGCGATCGTGGCGGTGGGCCTGGGTCCGATCGTCGGCACGCTGGAGCGCCTGCGCGTCCGCCGCCTGCCACGCCTCGCGTTGCCCCGGTGGGGCGCCATTCTCGTCGTGTATGCCCTGCTCGTCGGCGCGTTGTCGGGCATCGGCGCCATGGTGGCGCCGCCGCTCGTGTCCCAGGCGAAGGAGCTGGGCAGACGTGCGCCGCAGCTTCTGCAGCAGGGACAGCAGACGCTCGTCGAAGCGGGGCTGCTCACGCGGCAGATCAGCCTGCGCGAGGCGTTCGAGCGGACGCCGATCGCCGGCACGGACATGGTGGCCACCGTGACCGGGGCCGTCCGCGGGCTGGTCGGCGGCGTCTTCGGCGCGGTCACGATCCTGATCCTGGTCTTCTACATGCTGGCCGACGCCGAGGCGATGGTGCGGACGTTCGTCCGGCTGTTCCCGCGCGAGCGGCGGCCGCGCGTGGAGGAGGCGTGCCTGCGCGTCTCCGCGAAGGTCAGCGCCTGGCTCGTGGCGCAGTTGATGCTGGCGCTGGTCATCGGCGCGACGGCGGCGCTCGGCCTGTTCCTCCTCGGCGTGCCCTACTTCTACGTGCTGGCGGCCATCGCCGCCGTCGGCGGTCTGGTCCCCGTGGTGGGGCCGATCCTGGCCGCGGTACCCGCCGTGCTCGTGGCGCTGAGCGCGTCGCCGACGCTGGCGATCGCGACGGCGGTGTTCTTCTTCCTGCAGCAGCAGTTCGAGAACCACGTGCTGGTGCCGCGGATCATGTCGCGGCAGGTGGGCATCAGCCCGGCGGTCGTGATCGTGGCGCTCCTGCTTGGCGGCTCTCTCTGGGGCCTGCTGGGCGCCGTGCTCGCCGTGCCCACCGCGGCGGTGGTCCAGGTGCTGTTCGAAGAGCTGGTGCTCGACCCGACGGAGTCGTGAGTCCGGACGCGCGCCGCGACCGCCGCAGGCAGACGTGGACGGCCGCGCTCGCCTACGCCGCCATCACGTTCGTCATGACCTGGCCCCTCGGCCGCGGCCTCGCGTCCGACGTGGCCTGGGATCTGGGCGATTCGATCCTCAACATGTGGATCCTCGCCTGGGGCTGCCGGCAGTTCGGCCTGCTGCTCTCCGGCCATCTCGGCGTCCTGGCGACGTTCTTCGACGCGAACATCTTCCACCCCGAGCCGCTGACGCTCGCCTATTCGGAGCACCTGATCGCCCAGGCGCTGCAGGCCTGCCCGATCTACGCGGTGGCGCCGAACCCCATCCTCATCTACAACCTGCTGTTCCTGTCGACCTTCGTGCTGAGCGGTCTCGGTACGTTCCTCCTGCTTCGCGAGCTGGGGTGCAGCCCCCGGGCGGCGTTCGTGGCGGGGCTGCTGTTCGCGTTCGCGCCGTACCGCATGGCGCAGTCGTCGCACCTGCAGGTGATGTCGGCGCAGTGGATGGCGTTCACGCTGTTCGCCCTGCGGCGGTACTTCGACACCGCGAGCCGGTGGGCGCTGGCCGGTGCGGCCGCGGCGTTCGTCGCCCAGGGGTTGTCGTGCGGCTACTACCTGCTCTACTTCGCGCCGTTCGCCGCGGCGTACGTCGTCTGGGACGTCACCGTGCGCGGACGGTGGCGGACACCACGCACGTGGGTCGAGTTGAGCGCCGCCGGTCTGGCCTCCGCGCTGGTGATGGCGGTGTTCCTCTACCCCTACCTCCTGCTGCGCGACGTGCTCGGAGGAGGACGCGATCTGGCGGAGGTGGCGTCCTATTCGGCCGACGCATACGCCTACTTGACGGCTGCGGAGCACAACCGGGTGTGGGGCCCTGTGGTTCGCGCGTTTCCCCGCGCCGAGGGCGACCTGTTTCCCGGGGCGATGCCGATGCTGCTGGCGCTGGCCGGCATCACCGCTTGGCTCGCCCGCTGCCGCGCGTCCGACGGCGGACATCTGTCGCGCCCGGCGCGCGCGCTCGTGGCCGTGGCGATGGCGGCCGGTGCCTTCGTTGTCCTGATGGTGTTCGAGCGCCGGATCACGATCGATTTCGGGCTCTTCACGTTCCGGGCGGCGGATATCGGCCGGCCGCTGGTGCTGAGCCTGCTCGCCGCGGCCGCGGCGGCTGGCGTGTCGCCGCGCGTGAGGGCCTCTTGCGCACGCGCCGCGCGCCAGCCCGAGCTGCTGCTGCTGGTGATGATCGTGGCGGCGTGGTGGCTGTCGCTCGGCCCGGCCCCGACATCGGGGGGGCGGCCGTTGGATCTGCCGGCGCCCTATCGGGTGCTCTTCGAGTACGTGCCCGGCTTCGAAGGCCTGCGGGTGCCGGCCCGCTTCGGGATGATCGGCGCGCTGGCGCTGGCGGCGCTCGGCGGGTTCGGCCTTCACGCGCTCGCCACCCGGTGGCGGTCGATCGCGGTGCCGGCCGTCGCCGCGGTGCTGTTTCTGGCCGAGTCCGCGTCGCTGCCGTTCGTGGTGAACGGCGTCTCGCCGCTCGAAGGTGTCGCGACGCCGGAGGGGCGCCTCTACCGGGGAGACCAGACGCCTGCGGTGTACGAACAGGTCTCGCGCCTCCCCGCGGAGGCCGTGCTGATCGAGTTTCCGTTCGGATGGCCGGACTATGACCTGCGCGCGATGTTCTACTCGACCCGGCACTGGCGCCCTCTCGTGAACGGCTACAGTGGCTTCTTCCCGCCGCGGTACGGCCGGTACGCCAGCATCCTCAGCGCGCTGCCGGGACGGCAGGCCGATGCGGCGACCGCGCTTGGGGACACCGGCGCCACGCACGCGATCGTCCACGAGGCGGGGTACCTCGATGGGAACGGGCCGCGGGTGACGGCGTGGCTCCGAAGCCTTGGCGCAGGCGAGCTGTTCCGCGAGGGGCCGGACGTCCTGCTTCGCCTGCCGCGATCGAGGTGAGCCGAAGCCTCGCCGAAGCGCGGAACGCGCGAAGGCGGGCGAAGGCGGGGAGCGTATAGACTGCGATCCATGCGTCCGGATCCGCTGGCGCACCTCGCCGCCGAGCTGGACTCGCTGAAGGCGGCGGGTCTTTTCCGCACGCTGCGCGTGCTGGATGGCGAACAGCGGGCCCGCGCCTCCTTCGACCACCGTTCGGTCGTCAATCTCTCGTCCAACAACTACCTGGGGCTGACCACGCACCCCGCGCTCAGGGCGCGCGCCGAGCGGGCCGTGCGCGAGCTGGGCGTTGGCTCGGGGTCCGTGCGGACGATTGGCGGCACGATGGCGCTTCACATGGAGCTGGAAGCACGGCTGGCCGCGTTCAAGAAGACCGAGGCGGCGGTCGTGTTCCAGAGCGGGTTCGCCGCGAACGCCGGCACGGTCGCGGCGCTGCTGTCGAAGGGCGACGCCATCGTCTCCGACGAGCTCAACCACGCCAGCATCATCGACGGCGCGCGGCTGAGCCGGGCGGACATCTCCGTGTTCCCGCACAAGGACGCGTCCGCCGCGCGCAGACTGCTCGAGGGGCTGGACCGCTCGCGGCGCGCGCTCGTCATCACCGACGGCGTGTTCAGCATGGACGGCGACCTCGGCGCGCTGCCGGAGCTCGCGAGTCTGGCCGAGGAGTTCGGCGCCATCATGATGGTGGACGATGCCCACGCGAGCGGCGTGTTCGGGGCGAACGGCCGCGGCACGGTAGACCACTTCGGCCTGCACGGCCGCGTGGACGTGCAGGTGGGCACGCTGTCGAAGGCGGTGGGCGCGCTGGGCGGCTACGCGGCCGGCAGCCGCGCGCTGATCGAGTTCCTCTGCCACCGGGCGCGGCCGTTCCTCTTCTCGACATCGCACCCGCCCGCGGTGACGGCGGCCTGCATCGCCGCGATCGACGTGCTCGAAGAGGAGCCGCAGATCATCGACCGGCTGTGGGCGAACGCGCGGTTCTTCAAGGCGGGGCTCCAGGCGCTCGGCTTCGACACGGGCGCGAGCGAGAGCCCGATCACGCCGGTGATCGTGGGCGACGGCGCACTGGCGATGACGCTCTCCGACCGGCTGTTCGCGCGGGGCGTCTTCGCCCAGGGCATCGGCTTTCCCACCGTGCCCCGCGGTCGCGCCCGCGTCAGGACCATCGTCACGGCCGAGCACACGCGCGAGGACCTGCAGTTCGCGCTCGACGTCTTCAAGGCCGTCGGCACCGGGCTGGGAATCATCTGATGCCCCGCGCCTTCTGCCTCGCGGCGGCCGTCGTGTTGCTGTTCGAGGCCCCCGTCCGGGGGCAGTCCGACGAAGGGGTCGCCCGCCTGCTGCGGCAGATCGGACAGGTCGTGGCCGAGGGGGACCGGGCGGAGTTCGCGGACCTGGTGTCGCCGTACGCCGCGCCCGCGCTCCGGTCGGAGTACGAAGGGCGGCTGTTCGGTGGCGAGGCCGGGCCGACCAGCGTCCGGGAGCGGACGCGCGAGCATCACTACGGCTCGCTCCCGGGCGACGGCTACAGCCTCGTCATCGACGTGTTCACCGCCACGCCACACACCGCCCGCATCTTCACCTCGACGCTCGACGTTCGCCGTGCGAGCGGCAACACCGCCGTCGACGCCTGGAGCATCGTCAGCGCCCGCACGCTGACCGTCGTCGAGGGGCTGCACCGGCTGGTGCTGAGCGACACGCCGTACACGGCGAGCGGGCTGACGCTCACCGCCCCGGATCTCGCGCTCGACCTGGGCGAGTCGGTCGCGTACCTCGTGACGAGCGCCCAGGGACCGGCCGGGATGATCGTGCTCGGGCGCGGGGAGATGCGGTTCACCCCCGGTCCGCAGACCGAGCGGGACCAGGTGCGGCTGCTCGCGGGCGACGAGGCGCTGTCGGTCGGCTTCGACGCCGCGTTCGTGCGCATGCACCCGCGGATGTTCGAGGCGCGCGGCATCACCGGGAAGCTGACGCCGGCTCCGGCCGACGCCCGGCAGCTCCGGCGCGCGCGCGAGATCTTCGACGAGGACGTCGGCCGGTCGTTCAGCCTCGATCTCGGCGATCTGAGCAGCGACGCCTGGTTCATCCTGCCGCCCGACGGCGACTTCCTGGCGGAAGTGCGGACGCGCGGCCGCGGGCACCTCACGTACTCGCGGTCGGCGGGCGAGCCGGAAGACGTGACGCTGTTCGAGCGCTCGCGCGGCAGAGACATCGCGCGCTACGCGTCAGAAGAGACGTTGCGCAGGCGCGGGCCCTCGTACGACGAAGACGAGCTGGCCGACTTCGAGGTGACGCACTACGAGATCGACGCGACCATCGATCCGCAGCGCCAGGAGGTGACGGCACGCGCCGAGCTGCACGTCCACGCGAAGGCGGAGTACGTGTCCACGCTCAGCCTGCGGCTGGCCGAGGGGCTGCGCGTCACGTCGGTCACGAGCCCCGAACTCGGGCGGCTGCTCCACGTGCGGGTCCGGACGCGCGACACGATCATCCTCAACCTGCCGATGGCGCTCCGCCGCGGCTCCGAGATGTCGCTGGTGGTCGAATACGAGGGGCGGATGCAGTCGCAGAGCGTGGACCAGGAACCGCTCGAGCCGAAGCACCTTGCGCAGGTCGCGATGGACGTGCCGACCGAGCGGTACTTCCTGCTGAGCGGCCGCGGCTACTGGTATCCGCAGCCGTCTGCGTCCGGCCACGCGACGGCCGGCATCCGGATCACGACGCCGTCGCGTTTCACCTGCGTCGCCAGCGGCGAGCCGGATCCCGGACGGGCCGGGCTGGTGGATCAGGGGCGCAGCCGGCGCTACGCGTTCCGCGCCACCGATCCCGTGCGGTACCTGGCCGTGCTGCTGTCTCGCTTCAAGGACGCCGTCGAAACGCGCGTGCCGCTGGGCGGCGAGCCTGCCGCGGAGCAGCCGGATCCCGAGGAAGGCCTGGAGGAGGCCGCCGGGTCCCCGGCCGTCGTCAGGCCGCGCGACGTCGTCACGCTCCGCACCGTGGCCGTGAACGCCATCTCCGACGGCCGGATCCGGGAGGCGACCGGCGCGGCCGCCGACCTGCTGCGTTTCTACGCCTCGTTCATGGGTGAAGTGCCGTACCCGGACGTGTCGCTGGCGATGGTGGAGCACGCACTGCCGGGCGGGCACAGTCCCGGGTACTTCGCCATGGTCCACGTGCCGCCGCCCGGCTCGGCGATCTGGCGCGCCGATCCCGTCGTCTTCGAGGGCTTTCCCGAGTTCTTCATCGCGCACGAGATCGCGCACCAGTGGTGGGGGCAGGCTGTCGGCTGGGAGAACTACCACGAGCAGTGGATCAGCGAGGGAATCGCCCAGTACTTCGCGGCGATGTACGCGCGCGAGCGGCACGGCCCGGAGGTGTTCGAGCAGATGTTGCGGCAGTTCCGGCGCTGGGCCATCGACGCCGCCGACCAGGGCCCCGTGTACCTCGGGTACCGGATCGGGCAGATCGAGGGCGACCGCCGCGCGTCGCGTGCCATCCTCTACAACAAGGCCGCGGCCGTGATGCACATGCTGCGGCGGCTCGTGGGAGACGACGAGTTCTTCGAGGGGCTGCGGATGCTCTACTACGGCAACCGGTTCCAGAAGGCGGGCACGGCGGACGTGCGGGTGGCGTTCGAGACGGCGTCCGGGCGCGACCTGCAGCGGTTCTTCGATCGCTGGATCCGCGAGTCGCGCCTGCCGCGCGTGCGCGCGAGAACCCAGGTCGTGGACGGGGCGGTGGAGGTGCGGCTGCAGCAGCTCGGCGAGCTGATCTACGACCTGCCGGTCACCATCACCATCGAATACGCCGACGGCCGGTCCGTGGACGTGGTCGTGCCGCTGACCGAGGCAGAGGTGGAGCGGCGCATTCCCGCCGACGGCCCCGTTCGCCAGGTCCGCGTGAACCGGGACCACGCCGCCCTCGCCCTTTTCGAGTAGACCCCGGCCGCAGCGCCAGGCGCGGACGCGGACCGGCTGAAGCCGGCCCCTGCGTGTTCGGTGGGTCACGGTTCCGGCATGTGGGGCCAGCTGCAGCCGACCCCGACGGACGGCTAAGGGCCCTGGCCGGAATACGGTTGCCATCTCTGCCGACGATGCATCCCGCCTCGCGGCGTTGCTCGTCGGTCACAGGCACCCGGCCTGCTCCCTCCTCGCGCCTGGCGATCCGGGCGCCTCGCCGCCCGGGAGTCGGCAACCGTATTCCGGCCAGGGCCCTACTGAAGTTGGCCGCTGCGACTGCCGGCCGGCCCCCCGAAACGCTGCGATATGATCCGATCGGTATGGAAGCTGTCTCGCTGACCATCGATGGCGTCCCCGTGACGGTCGAGAAGGGCCGGACCGTCCTGCAGGCCGCCATCGAGGCCGGCGTCCGCGTGCCCTACTACTGCTATCACCCCGGCCTGGACATCGACGGCTCCTGCCGCGTCTGCATCGTCAAGATCGAGAAGATGCCCAAGCTGCAGACGTCCTGTTCCACCGTCTGCAGCGAGGGCATGGTCGTGTCGACGACCGATCCCGAGGTGGCGGACGCGCGTGCGGCCGTCTTCGAGTTCCTGCTGATCAACCACCCGCTCGACTGCCCCGTCTGCGACAAGGGGGGCGAGTGTCCGCTCCAGGACTTCTCGTACAGCTTCGGGCCGGACGAGAGCCGCATGGACTTCCCGCGCCGCGTGTTCGACGGCGAAGGGGTGATGGCCGACGTGGACTTCGGGCCCACGCTGATGCTGAACCGCAACCGCTGCATCCTGTGTACGCGGTGCATCCGGTTCATGCGCGAGATCGACGGCGATGCGCAGATCAGCGTGGCGGATCGCGGCAACGGGAGCGAGATCGCGACGTTCGACGAGGAAGGCGTGCACTCGCTGCTGTCCGGCAACCTGATGGACGTCTGCCCCGTGGGCGCCATCACCACGCGCGACTACCGGTTCAAGAGCCGGCCGTGGGACAACCCGGCGGTGGCCGACACCGTGTGCACGATGTGCTCGAAGGGGTGCCACACCAGCGTGTGGCTGAAGGGGAAGCCCGAGTGGGCGCGCGGCTCGAAGCTGGTGCGCATCACGCCGCGTCTGGCGCCCGAGATCAACGGCTACTGGATGTGCGACATCGGCCGCTTCGGCTACCACTGGGTGGAAGGCGAGCGGCGGCTCGTGCGGCCGATCGTGCGCGGCGCCGATGGCGCGCAGGCTGCGGCTGGCTGGCACGATGCGCTGCGCACCGTCGGGATGCTGCTGGGTGCCGCGCGGGAAGGCGGTTCCGGTGCGCTGCGGTTCGTCGTGTCCGCGCACGCGGCGACCGAGGAGATGTTCGTCCTGAAGGGGCTCATGGAGGCGCTCGGCGAGGCCGCGGCGGCGACCGTGCACTGGCAGCGGAGCGAGAAGGATCAGCCGGCGGCCGTGAAGTTCACCATCCCGGTCACCGATGCGCCGAACGTGAACGGCGCGCGCGACCTGGGCTACGCCGTGGGCGCCGGCAACGACGGCGTTCCCGACCTGTCGGCGCTGCAGCAGGCGGTGAACGCCGGGTCGGTGAAGGCGGTCTACGTGGTCGATCCCGGTCCTGCAGGTTCGATCGGGGACCTGAGCTGGCTGGCCGCAGCGCGCACGGCAGGCCGGCCGGCCGTGTTGATCGTGCAGGCCGTCGAGTCGAGCCCGCTCACCGACGCTGCCGACGTGGTCTTGCCAGGGTCCGCGTGGCTGGAGAAGGACGGGCTGTTCACGAACGACCAGGGGCGCGTGCAGGGCGCCTCGCGCGCGCTTGCGCCGCCGGGCGATGCGCGCGACGACTGGTCGATTCTCGTGGATGTGGCGCACGCGCTTGGCGTGACGCTCGGCTACGCGCAGGCCGGCGATGTGCGAAAGGCGATTGCCGAGGCACTGCCCGGCGGGCCGTACGCCGACGTGGACCAGGTGACGTTCGCGCGCCCGGTCAAGGCCAGCCACTGGCTCAGGACGTCCAACCCGTCGGAGCGCTGGAAGTGGGACTTCATGTTCCAGGATCTGCCCCCGGTGAAGGGGCATTCCGTGCAGACCGAGCAGGGGTACGTGGACGGCCGCGTCCTCCCGTTGAGACCCGTGGGGTAGCGCAGGTGCACACACGCAGGGGGCGTCTGGTGATGGCTGCGTGGTTGCTCGCGGCGGCCACACCTGCGGGCGCCCAGGTCCGCGGCATCCAGGCCGAGATCCACGCGCTCGTCGAGCGCGACGGCGTTCACGCCGGTACCGACGTCCGCGCCGCCCTCCGGGTCAGCCTGCCCGACGGCTTCCACACCCAGTCCGACACGCCGCGCGACCCCACGCTGATCCCAACCGTCCTCCGCTTCGAGCCGCCGCCCGGCGTCGAGGTCGTCGAGGTCGTCTACCCACCCGCGTCCGACTTGATCCAGGAAGGGCAGGCCGAGCCGCTCGCCGTGTTCGAGCAGACGTTCGCGATCGGCGTGCTGTTCCGCCTGGGCGGCGTGGGCGAAGGTCCGCTCGACGTGCCCGGCCGGTTGCGCTACCAGGCGTGTGACGACCGGCTCTGTTACGCGCCGGTCACCGCCGACGTGTCGTGGACGCTGGACGTCGTGCCCGCGTCCGTGTCCGGCACGCCGCAGCACGAAGATGTGATTGCGGCCATTCCGTACGGCACCGGCGCGCCGCCCGAGGCGCCCCCTGCGCCGGCGGC
>Ga0194132_10001018_pt1 | contig 56839 bp, 51 predicted proteins | sample TA2KigOf80mmetaG_FD_148612 | JGI IMG/M metagenome (GOLD analysis project Ga0194132, IMG submission 148612) | Freshwater microbial communities from Lake Tanganyika, Tanzania - TA2015054 Kigoma Offshore 80m | ecosystem: Environmental > Aquatic > Freshwater > Lake | place: Tanzania: Lake... | reverse complement strand
GAGCTCGACGACCCGGGCACGAAGCAAGCCGGCGGCTACCTCGACGAAGTCGCCCCGCCGTTGACCGAGGCCTTCCTCGATCGCGGATTACTCCTGCGCCCGCTCGGAAACGTGCTCTATCTGATGCCGCCGTATGTCATCACCGAGAGCGAGACGGCGTGGGCCATCGCCGAGATGCGAAACGTCATCGCCGAGCTCGCGTGATGGAAGATCGGACAGTACTCGGCGTGACGTGGCAGGCGAGGGCGCCACCGGCCACGTGGTCGGTGATCCCGCGTCGGGTCAAGCGCTTTCCGTATAATCGACCTGTGATTGGGACACGTGTGCCCGAGGCCTCGGTCGGCCGTCGACGGCGCGCCGCGCGCCTCGCGCTGGCGCTCTGGTTCGTCCTGGCGTTCGTCGTGTGGCACGTCGTGTTCGATCGGGTGCTGGTGCTCGAGGGGCGCCGGTTCGTGTACGACGCCGCGCTGGCCGCCGATTTGGGTAGGCCCTTCCTGCTCATTGAGCCTCGCATGGCCTCGGCGCGAAGGGTGGCGTTCCAGTCGGCGAGCTGGACGGCGATGGCGATCCTCTCGGTCGGAGGGCTCGCCATCGCGGTCGCGGTCCGACGCGATGCGGCCCGCCGCAACCCGCGTTCCAATCCCTTGTCTCGCCGAGCCGAGGTCGTCCGAGCGTCGGACTGAAGCGTCGTGGCCGCGAGTCCCTTGGGTGATCGTCTGGTTGTCCATCCGCTCATTCACGACTGGAATGCGGAACGAGGCCGACCTCGTCCGCGCGTGCTCCTGAACGACGAGACGCTCCGCGACGGCCTGCAGTCACCGTCGGTACGGACCCCTGACATCGACGAGAAAGTCGATCTCCTTCGTCGGATGGCGGCGCTTGGCATCGACACGGCCAATCTCGGTTTACCGGGCGCCGGACCACGCGTTGCGGCGGATGTCGAGCAGCTGGCGCGTGCCATCTCGGCCGAGCGGCTCCCGATCGCCGCCAATTGCGCGGCGCGCACGCTCGAGGCAGACATCGCGCCAATTGTCGAGATCTCGCAGCGAACCGGCGTGGCCATCGAATGCTGCACCTTCATCGGGTCGAGCCCTCTCCGTCAGTACGTCGAAGGGTGGGCGCTGGAACACCTGCAGCGGCTCACCGACGAGGCGATCAGCTTTGCCGTGCGGCACGGTCTGTCGGTCATGTTCGTGACCGAGGACACGACGCGTGCCGATCCACAGTCGCTGACGGTCCTTGTCCGAACGGCGCTCGCTGCGGGCGCATCGCGACTGTGCCTTGCCGACACGGTCGGATACGCCACGCCGGCCGGCGCGGCCGCGGTCGTGCGCTTCGTCGGCGACCTGCTGAAGGGGCTGGGCGTCCAGGTCGGCCTGGACTGGCACGGCCATCAGGATCGTGGGCTCGGCCTCGCCGCCGCGCTCTCGGCGATCGATGCCGGAGTCACCCGCGTACACGGCACGGCCCTCGGGATTGGAGAGCGCGCCGGCAACACGCCCATCGATCAACTGCTGGTGAACTTGGTGCTCAGCGGGTATGACACCCGCGATCTCTCGACGCTGCCCGACTACTGCGAAGCCGTCTCGCGCGCCTGCGACGTGCCGATTCCAGCCAACTATCCCGTGATGGGCGCAGACGCCTTCAGGACGGCGACCGGCGTTCACGCCGCAGCCGTCCTCAAGGCGTCGAGGACCGAGGACCGGGCGCTCGCGGACGTGGTCTACGCCGCCGTCCCGGCAAGCTTGGTCGGCCGGGAGCAGGTCATCGACATCGGACCTGTGTCAGGCCGGTCCAACGTCATCTACTGGCTGGAGCGTCACGGCCTGTCCGGCACCGACGAGCTCATCGAGCGCGTGCTGGAGGCGGCGAAGAAGTCGCAGCGGACGCTCACCTCAGCCGAGATCCTGGCGATCGTCGAACTCTGCCGGGCCCGCTGATCCGTCACTCGATACCAGGCGAGCGGGCGCTCAGCCGCGCCGCTCACGCGGGACGTAGTCGCGTTGCGCCGGCCCGGTGTAGATCTGGCGGGGCCGCGCGATCTTCTGATCCGAATCGAGCAGCATCTCTTCCCACTGCGCCAGCCAGCCGGCGGTTCGCGGAATGGCGAAGAGCACGGGGAACATCTCCATCGGGAACCCGATCGCCTGATAGATCAGACCGGAGTAGAAGTCGACGTTCGGGTACAGCTTGCGCGAGACGAAGTAGTCGTCTTGCAGCGCGATGCGCTCGAGCTCCAGCGCGATATCGAGCAGCGGGTTCTTGCCGGTCACTGTAAAGACGAGATCGGCGATACGCTTGATGACCTTCGCGCGCGGATCGTAGGACTTGTACACGCGGTGGCCGAACCCCATGAGCCGGCTGCCTTCGCCCGCTTTGACCCTCTTGATGAACTCGGGGACCTTGTTGATCGACCCGATCTCGTTGAGCATGCGCAGAACGGCCTCGTTGGCGCCCCCGTGGAGCGGGCCGTAGAGCGCGGCCGCCGCGCCGGCCAGCGCCGAGTACGGGTCCACGTGCGAGCTCCCGATGGCGCGCATGGCGCTCGTGCTGCAGTTCTGCTCGTGATCGGCGTGCAGGATGAACAGCACGTCGAGCGCCCGCTCGAGCACGGGGTTTGGCTGATACTTCAGCTCCGTCATCTTGAACAACATGTTCAAGAAGCTGCCCGTAAAACTGAGGTCGTTGTCCGGCTGGTTGTAGGGCCGCCCGATGCTGTGCCGGTAGGCGTACGCGGCGATGCTCGGCACCTTGGCGATGAGCCGCGAAATCTGACGGGCGCGAGCCGTCTTGTCGAAGATGTTCTTGGCGTCGCGGTTGAAGGTCGAGAGCGCCCCCACCGTGCTGAGGAAGATTCCCATCGGGTGCGCGTCGTACTGAAAGCCCTGCATGAACGTCTTCACGTTTTCGTGCAGCATGGTGTGAAGCGTGATTTCCCTCTTCCACGCCTGCAGCTGGGCCTCGGTCGGCAGCTCGCCGAAGAGAATCAAGTACGCCGTTTCGAGGTAGTCGCTTTGCTCCGCAAGCTGCTCGATGGGGTAGCCGCGATACCGGAGGATGCCCTGGTCGCCGTCGATGTAGGTAATGGCGCTTCGACACGCGGCCGTGTTCATGAAGGCAGGGTCGTACGTCATCAGGCCTAAGTCTTCGGGTCCGACCTTGATCTGGCGTAGATCCATGGCTCGGATCGTGCCTTCCTGGATCGGCAGCTCGTACTTCTTCCCGGTGCGGTTGTCGACGACGCTCAGCGTGTCAGGCATAGTCCCTTTTCGAATCGTGGATCGTGAAGGTGGTGAGGCGCCGCTCAGGTGACCGGTGCCTCACCGCGGTCCTCCGCCTCGTCTCCGGTCGGGGCGTGGATCGGCTCGCCCGGAACCTTGTAGGCTCCATCGGCCCAGCGGGCCAGGTCCTCTAGTTGGCAGCGTTGGCTACAAAAGGGTCGCCACGGTGGTGCGGCCGGATGGCGGCGGCAACCGACGCACACCGCCTCTCGAGGCGACGGGCCCATCGCCGGCTATTCTATCCGAACCGCCCGACGCGTCGTGTCGGGGCGTGCCCCGGATCGCCCGGGCGCGCGCGCTTGACACCGCCCCGCCTGCGCTGCATGCTCCCGGCGCGGATGTGCCTCGAACTCGTGACGCCCGACACGGCTGATTTCCCAGGGAGCCTCGCCTGATCGACCTGCGCTCCGATACCGTGACGCGGCCCACGGCGGCCATGCGCGCCGCGATGGCGGCAGCCCCCGTGGGCGACGACCAGTTCGGCGAAGATCCAACCGCCAACCTGCTGCAGGAGACGGTCGCGGCACTGCTCGGAAAGGAGGCCGCGCTCTGGGTGCCGAGCGGGACGATGGCGAACCAGCTCGCGCTGCGCCTCTTCACGCGCCCGGGCGACGACGTGATCGTCAGTCGGGAAAGCCATGTGGGCTGGCACGAGACCGGGGGGGCCGCGGCCAACGCGGGTGTGCAGTTGACCGAGGTCGGGACCGGCGGTGTGTTCACGGCGGCCGAGTTCCTGGCGGCGTGGAAGCCTCGGGGCCATCTGACCTATCCGCCGACCACGCTGGTCTGCGTCGAGAACACGCATAACCGGGGTGGGGGCGTCATCGTGCCGGAGCGCGACCAAGAGGCGGTCTGCCACGAAGCGCGGTCGCGAGATGTCGCGACCTACCTGGATGGTGCCCGCCTCTGGCACGTCTCAGCCGCGACGGGCCGATCGCTCGCGGATCTGGCTGCGGCGTTCGATCTGGTCTCGGTCGCCTTGTCGAAGGGGCTTGGGGCGCCGGCCGGCTCGGTGCTCGGGGGCTCGCGGGCCACGATGACGCGCGCGATCCGCTACCGGCGGATGTTCGGGGGCGCGATGCGTCAGGTCGGGATCCTGGCGGCGGCGGGCCTGCATGCGATCGAACAGCATCGCGCCCGCCTCGTCGAGGATCACGCCCACGCGCGGCTGATTGCGCTCCGTCTGGCCCAGTGCCCGCGCATCCAACTGGACCTGCGTTCGGTCCAGACCAACATCGTGATCTTTCGCGTCACCGATGAGGCACCCGATGCCGAGCGTGTCGTCGCTCGAGCTCGGGAGCGAGGCGTCCTACTCTTCGCGTTCGGCCCTCGCACGCTGCGCGTCGTCACGCATCTCGATGTCACACGGGCGGAGTGCCTCGAGGCAGCCGACCTCCTGGTCGACGTCATCAGCTCGGGGTAGAGGGCGTGTCGTCCAGCCCGACCAAAGAACCAGGGCGGACCATGGCCGAAGACCCGAACACCAAGCCGACAGGGCGTTGACGACGAGCCGAAGCGCTCTAACGGCTCTCCTTATCGCCGCGCGGCTCGAGAAACGCGCCGACCTGGCGTTGCAATTCGGCCTGGATATGTTCGATCGACCGGCGTGCGTCGAGGACGCTGAAGTGGAATTCGTCGGCCATCGAGGCGTACTCGCGGAGGAGCCGGCCCTGGTACGTCCGGAACGAATCGTAGATGTCGTCCCCGTGCTTCAGATCCATCCCTGATTCCCAGAAGTCCATGCCTCGGGCGCCGAGGACACGGCGGATGAGCGTCTCAACGTCGAGCTTCAGATAGAAGACCAGGTGCGGCGCAATGGCGAAGCCGTATAGGCCGCGCAGCCACAGTCGATCGACGCCCCGCACGCCCGCCCTGGCGAGCGCCGTGAAGATGTAGCGATCCGACAAGACGACGAACCCTGCCTTGAGGGCCGGAATGATTTCCTTCTCCAATCGATCGGCGAAATCGGTCGCGTAGAGGAGCACGAAGGTCAGCTTGTTCAGCGTGTTGCTCGATTTGGCCAGCTCGATGGTCGGCTGCATCAGCTCCGACCGCGTCCAGCCCGTCTCCACCACACCGTACCCACGGACCTCGAGCCACTCGCGGAGCAGCTGGATCTGCGTGCTCCGACCGACGCCGTCGGTCCCTTCGATCGCGATGAGCTTGCCAGGGTAGCCGTCGATCGGGAGATAGGGGATACCCCGGCCGTAATAGTGGCCTGGGGTGATGCCGCCGCCTGCGCCGTCATCGGAAGACTCGGGAAGAATGTTCATCGGTCCATCACTCCGCGACCACGGCGTCTTCGGTGCGCACGTCGACCTGCGACGCGATGAGCTGTCGGACGTTGCGCTGCTGCTCGGTGATGCTGCGCGAGGCGTCGATGACCTCGAGCCCGAACTCATCGACGAGCCGGTCGTACTCCTCGAGCACGCGACCCTGGAACAACCGAAAGCTCTCGGCCGGGTGAGGGCTCCACCCGAGATCCAGCCCTGCCTCGTAGAACTTCAGCTTGACCCGGCGGGCCATCAGGCGGTCGAGCGACACGGCGATCGGCACTCGGAAGTAGAGGGCCAGATCGGGTCGGACGGCGAAGCTGTAGAGCTCACGCACCCACTGCCGGTCGACCCCGCGCACCGAATCACGAGCGAAGGCCGTGTAGGCGTACCGATCGGCCAGCACGATCATCCCGGCCTTGAGGGGCGGGATGATCTTGTACAGGAGCCGATCGGCGAAGTCGGTGGCGTGCAGCAGGCTGAAGGTCATCGGTGTCAGCGCGTTCTTCTTCTTCCCCGTCTTGGTCGCCGCCTTCACGAGCGCGGACGAGTTCCACTCGGTCACGAAGACCCGATGTCCCTCCGCGGCCAGCCACTTGGCGAGCAGGCCCAGTTGTGTGGTCTTGCCCGAGCCGTCGATGCCCTCGACCACGAACAGCTTCCCCGGGTACTCGTGCGGCTTGGTGAGGTTGTTCAGCATGGGTGTTCCTGACGATGTCGATTCTGAGCGTCTGGCCGAGCACGCGCTCGAACGGGCCTACCTGCCGGGTGGCGGCCCAGAGCTCCAACTCTGCGTCACCCGCGACGTGCACCTCGAGGACGGCCTCACCGGCCCGCTCGTAGAACGAGAGCCGCGAAACCGTGTCGGCATGGCTGCGGTCGAGGCTCTCGGCGAGCCGCAGCATGGCGGCCAGGGCGCGCACGGTCTGGCGGTCCGCGCGACCGAGCGCCCCGAAATCGGCGTGGCGGCGCCGCGGTTCTGCACGGCGGTGATATCGGGCGATGAGGGCGATCCGCTCGACCTCGTCGGGGTCGAAGCCGCGCAGATCGCCGTGCCGAATCAGGTACTCGGAGTGGCGATGGTGCTGTTCATAGCTGATGTGGACACCGACGTCGTGGAGCAGCGCCGCGAACTCGAGCCACTCGCGCTGGCGGTTGCCCAGCCCGTGGACGCCGCGTGTCTGGTCGAAGAGCGTGAGGGCGAGGCGCGCGATTTGCGCGGCATGGGCCTCGCCGTAATTGCAGCGCTCGGCCAGCTCGATGACACTGCGACGCCGGATGTCGGGCACCCGCTCGGCCTGGACGATTGCGCGCCGATGCTGCGCGACGTAGTCGAGCACGAGGCCCTCGCGCAGCGCCAGATCGCAGAGCGTGATCTCGCTGGCCTCGAGGCGCTGCACGATCGTATCGAGGAGCACCGCGCCCGCGACGGCCAGGTCCGCGCGCCGTGGCTCGAGGCCTGGCACCCGGAGTCGGCGCTGGAGATCCATGCCGGCGAGGAGCTTCCGAGCGCGATGCAGGTCGCGGCTCGTCACACGCTGGCCGCGGCGGCCACCCGTGGGCGCACGCTTGTGATCCGCGAGAGCGACGGCCCCGAGGCTCTGGATCGTGCCGGACGTGCCCACGAGCCGATCGAACCCAGCGGCCACGATCCGATCGAGGTACGAGCCCATCTCACGCTCGATGTGACGCACCAGCTTGCGCTCGTCGCGCGCGGAGAGCGGGTCGCTTCTCACGAAGCCCTCGGTCAGTCGGAGTACGCCTACCTTGAAGCTGCGGGCCGTGTCGCAGATCGGTCCCGTGCCGCGCGTAATCTCGACGCTGCCGCCGCCGATATCGACCACTACCGCGACCTCATGGGAAAGCCCCACCCCGTACGCGGCCGCGAGGTGGATGAGCCGGGCTTCTTCGGTCCCGGAGATGACGCGAGCCTGGATGCCGGTCTCCGAACGAATCGCGCGCAGGAAGGCCCCGCCGTTCTTCGCCTCACGCACCGCGCTCGTCGCGACGGCCAGAATCTCATCGACGCCGTGCGAGTTGGCCAGGCGCCGGAATTTGGAGAGCACCTGGAGGGCGCTCCGCATCGCCTCGGCCGTGAGCGCTCGTCCGTCGAGCCCGCCCGCTCCCAGACGCACCATCTCCTTCTCGCGATCGATCACCTCGAACGAGCGGTCGGGAGCCACCTGAGCCACGATCATGTGGACGGAGTTGGTGCCGATGTCGATGGCCGCAATGCGCATGCGAGTCCTACCGGTCTGCCCCGAAGCGACGCCTCACACCGCCGGGCGGCTGTGCTTCGCTTAATGACCTTTATCACAGCCCCGCGACCCGAAGCTTGGGCGTCTCCTCGGGCCGACCCGACGACTTACCTCAGCGCAGCGGACCTCGGCCGTAGCCGCCCGTGGCGGAAGTCCCGCTGCAGTCGACGGGCGAGGCATCCCGTCTGGCGGCGTGGCTCGTCGGTCGAATGTTCCCGATATTCTCGCTCCTCGCGCCTTGCCAGCCGGGCGCCTCGCCCGTCTCGGTGCGACGCGGGACTCCCGCCACGGCTGTTAGGCGCTGTCGAGCGTGCCTCAAGTGAGACGCCGGACGTCAGCGGCCCGGACGGCGAATAAATGGGCAATCTTGAACGGCCACTATAATGATACTTGCGTCTGCCACCCGACCCAGGCCCATGGCCAGCCTGCCTACACGAGTCGATTTGCTCCGGATTCGTATCGTCGCCTTCACGCGTGCCGCCCGGCGCGCCCGGCGCGGCGAGGTGCGCGGCGTGCACCGCACGCGGGTAGCGGTGCGTCGCCTTCGTGAACTGCTGCCTATCCTGCCGCTGGGGCCGGAACGATCACGCCAGGTCGGTCGAGCGCTGCGGCGCGTGTCCCGGGGGCTGAGCCCGGTGCGGGAAGCCGACGTGCTGGCGGCGCTCTTGGCGCAATTGCTGTCGCGACGGGGAGGACCTGCAGGGCACGCCGGACTCGAGGCGCTCGTTGAGATTGCGCGGCGAGCGACAGAGAAGGTCCGCCGCCGCGCGCTCGACGCGGAACTGAGACACCGTCTCGAGCGGCTGACTCGGCGTCTCCGGAAGACCCTCCGCGAGCTCCAGCGGACCGATCCCGGCCCCCGGCGCCGCTGGCGCGTCGCGCTCGAGGCCCGCGTCGCACGCCGCGCGCGCACGTTGCGCGACGCGATCGAGAGCGCCGGCACCATGTACGCACCGGAGCCGCTGCATGAGGTGCGGCTCGCCACGAAGAAGCTGCGTTACGCCCTCGAGTTGCTCGGGGAAGCCACGGCGACGCCCCTCTCGCCTGAGCTGAAGCGCCTGCGGGATGCGCAGCGGACGCTCGGCCAAATCCATGACGCGCAGCTCGCCCTCGAGTTCATCCGCCGCCAGCATGCAGACGACCACGTCGTGCCGCTCTCCGATTGGCGGGGTCAGGATGCATGGGGGAGTCGGCTGGAGCGGGAATGCCGACGGCTCCATGCGCGCTACCTCCGGGGCCGCGCCGCGACGATCGCCATCTGCGATCGATGGGCGGGGCGGATGGCTCCTGCGGCTCGACGCGTGGGGGAAACGCGGCCGGACGAGGAGACGACGTGGCTCACGGGCACCAAATCCATCTAATTCGACACGGCATCGCGGAAGAAGCCGGCCAAGCCTGGCCGGACGACACGAAGCGTCCCCTGACCGAGGCCGGCGCACGGCGTTTGCGACGCGGGCTGCGGGGCCTGGCAGGGGCAGGGGTGCGGTTCGACCTCGTGTTGACGAGCCCGCTCGTTCGGGCGCGGCAGTCGGCCGACATCGTGGCAGCGGTCACCGATCCGCGCTCCCCCGTCGTGGTGATCGATTCGCTGGCGCCTGGCGCCTCCCATCAGACGCTGCTGGCCGATCTCGCCAAGCACGGCAAGCGGCCACGATTGGCGCTGGTAGGCCACGAGCCCGGGCTGGGGGAGCTGGCCGCGCGCCTCATGGGACTGCGCCAGCCGCTGCCGTTCAAGAAGGGCGGCATCTGTCGGATCGATGTCGACGACCTGCCGCCGACAGGCGTGGGCGTGCTGCGCTGGTTCATGACCCCGAAGCTGCTCCGGCAGCTCAAGAAGGCGCGCCGTTGATGTTATCCTGCCGAACGTGATGGCTCCGCTGGGTGGTCGACGCCATTGGGCCCCCGCCGCGCTCGCGGGCGCGGCGATCGTCCTCGTCCTACTCCCTGTGCCGGCTGGTTCTCAGTACATCGCGCAGTCGAGCGACCCGCGTCACATCCTCGAGGGCAATTGGCAGTCGTGTCAGGAGCGGTTCGGCGGCGTCTACTCGGAGCGCGTGTACGATCACGTGGTCAACGGCGTGGCGCAGTTCGAGGTGCATTTGGGGCCGCGCCGTGAGTTCGCCATCTTCCCTGGCGTGCAGGACGAGCATCGCGATCATGCTTCGCCCGAGAACCTGCTGAAACCGTATCGCGTGCCGATGACGGGGAGCCGCGCACATCAGCGCTGGGAAATCCCCTCGCTGAAGTTGGCGTTTACGGTGACCCTCGGCGGCGGGGCACGCACGGATTGCGAGAGCTGGTACATCCTGCTCGAGCCCCTCGAGAAAACCTCGCAGCAGTAGCACCTCGCTGGAAAAGGCGTCCCGGTGCGCGGCATGACTGCCGGGTCGCCGCGCGTGCTGGGTGAGGCGAGTGCTACAATCCGCCCCTTGTGCCTCGGCACCGATTGGGGAGCACGTGGCGTTCCGACTGATTCCGCGCGAAGAGAAGTTCTATACGGACTTCCTGGCCCTCGCCGACGAGCTCAAGAACGGCGCACGACTCCTCGAGCAGATGCTGGCCCCCGCTCGGCCGTCGTGGGAGACGGCCGATGACATCAAGGCCATCGAACACAAGTGTGATTCGCTGACACACGACATCATCCAACGGCTGAATCGCACGTTCGTGACGCCGCTCGATCGCGAGGACATCCACGCCCTGGCGCGGTCGCTCGACGATGTGATGGACGCCATCGACGCGTCAGCCGCACTCGTGCGGTTGTACCGGCTCGACACCGTCCGCGCCGGCGCACGCGAGCTGGCGCAGATCATCTCTGCGTCGACGCAGACCGTTCGTCTGGCGCTCCAGGCGCTCGAGCAGAACGCCGGCCTCATGGCTCACGCGGTCGAGATCAATCGCCTCGAGAACGAAGCCGATCGGATCCATCAACAGGCCGTCAGTCGGCTCTTCGAGGAGGAGCGCGATCCGATCCTGGTGATGAAGTGGAAGGAAACCCTCGACTTCCTGGAAGCGGCGACCGATCGATGCGAGGACGTCGCCAATGTGCTCGAAGGCGTGATGGTGAAACACGGATAGCCTTCCGATGTTCACCGTCGCCGTCTCCCTCGTGCTGATTGCGCTCGTCTTCGATTACATCAACGGCTTTCACGACGCCGCCAACTCGATCGCCACCGTGGTGTCGACCCGCGTGCTCACACCCGGCAAAGCGGTCGTCTGGGCCGCGTTCTTCAATTTCATTGCCGCGTTTCTTTTTGGGACGGGCGTCGCCAGGACCGTCGGCGCGGGGATGATCGACCTGAAGATCGTGACCTTCGCGGTCATCTTCGGTGGCCTTGTGGGCGCCATCGTGTGGGACCTGATGACCTGGTATTTCGGGCTGCCGACGAGCTCCTCGCACGCCTTGATTGGTGGCTACGCCGGTGCCGCGGTGGCCAAGGCGGGCTTTGCCGCGATTCTCCCGAGTGGCTGGACACTCACGCTCATCTTCATCGTCCTCTCGCCGCTCATCGGGCTCGTGATCGGTCTGACCCTCATGGCGTCCATCTTCTGGATCTTCCGGCGGACGCCCCCTTCACGTGTCGACCGCTACTTCCGAGTCATGCAGCTGGCCTCGGCTGCGTTCTTCAGCCTGAACCACGGTGCCAACGACGCCCAGAAGACCATGGGGATCATTACGGGCGTACTCGTGACGACCGGCTACCTCCAGACCTTCGAGGTGCCCTTCTGGGTGGTGCTTGCCGCGCACGGGGCCATCGGGCTCGGCACGCTCGCCGGCGGGTGGCGCATCATCCACACGATGGGATCGAAGATCACCAAGCTTCAGCCGGTGGGTGGCTTCGCGGCCGAGACCGGTGCGGGCCTGGCGCTGCTCGTCGCGACGCAGACCGGCGTGCCCGTCAGCACCACGCACGCCATCACGGGGTCGATTGTCGGCGTGGGCGCCACCAGACGGCTGTCCGCCGTGCGGTGGGGCGTTGCCGGCCAGATCGTGTGGGCCTGGGTGTTGACCATTCCCGCCGCATTCCTGATTGGCGCCGCGACATATCTCACCCTTCGGCTGCTCGGCGCACGCTAGGGCGCTCAGCTCGAGATGAGACTGAGCGGCCGCGCTGGCGGGCTTGGTGCTACCCGCTCGATCGACGGGGGCGTGCCTGGGCGACGGCGGGTTTGAGTCACGCCCCGACTCATCCTGGACACGGGCTGCGTCGACTGTGCTCGGACGTGGACACCTCGACCGCACAACGCCCCTAGTTCCTTGGAAAAACGGTGGCACTGTCTTTGGTTTGGTCTCGAGTGGCAGGCGGAGGAGACCATGACCAAGTATCTGTCAGTGGTGTTGAGCGTGATCGCGGTGGGCGTGTCGATCGTCGCGTACGAGCTCACGGCGCCGCGATGGTCAACCGAGGCGGCGCGACCCTCGGCACTGCTCTCGAGTGACTCGCGGAACCCAGAGGTCGTCTACACGGGTCTGCGGACCCACACGAGTCGGAGCGTCGAGGAGCCTGCCGCCGAGCCCGAGGTGGTCAGCTACGGCTCAACAGAGACACTCGACCCGGTTGTGTCCCGTCGGCGCGGACGCGCCGTGCGAACGGTGATGGTCGAGCCCGAGCCTGAGGTCGAGACCCGCACGGTCGCGCGCGAGCGGCGCCGCAACTGGAAGAAGACGGCGATGGTCATCGGTGGATCAACGGCTGCCGGCGCGGGGCTTGGCGGCCTCATGGGTGGCAAGAAGGGCGCGCTGATTGGCGCGGCGATCGGCGGCGGCGCGAGCACCATCTACGAGACGACGAAGAAGTAGGCGGCGCGCGCGAGAGGCTTTGGGCATCCCGTGGGCATTCCACGAGGGTGCCCGACCCGATCCTCAGGGGACGACCGGCGCAAACCAGAAATTTTCGCCGTCGAGACGCCAGTATTTGCCCACGAGCGAGTACTGGTGACGAGTGAAGTAATCGAGAATTTGCTGTCGTACGGGCGGATGGGCCTCGACGGCCGCGAGGCGTGGGCGAAAGCGGTCGATCGAGAACCCCGCGAGTGCTTGCGGCTCCGCCAGTTCGATATCCATCGACAGGAAATCGACGCGAGTGATCCGGAGTCGATCGAGGATGTCGTCCAGGGTCGTCGTCGGTGCGGTTGACGGCGTGACGGGGCCAAAGGCCTCGGTGAACTCCCGAGATGACGAGGTCACGAGATCGTTCTCCGACAGGTAGATGGTCGCTTCCCGGTTCGAGACGTCAGAGACGAACAGGGGAAAGAAGGTCGTCTTCGGCCTGAAGGTCGCCCAACCCTCGGCGAACTTCTTCTGTGGTTCGATCGCGACCCCTGTCCAGCCCAGCGTCGTCTCGAGGTAATAGGTGTTGCTCAGGTGCTGGTGGTGGTTGGCGCCCACGTCCACGAACATCCCACCGCGAGCATCCTTGAAGAAATCGCGGACGATCCACTCTTCCGGGCCCTCGGAGTTGTGCGCCGGGCCATAGGTCGTCTCGAGCGCCTTGAGCTCCGTCGCGTCAAGGGGATTCACCGCCAGTGCGCGCCGCGTCTTGTCGGTGGCATCGACCACGCCGCGCCAGTATCCCAGCAGGACCGCAGCGAGCACGATGACGAGCCCGAGCACTCGCCATTCGCCGGGTGACAGCGATAGATCCCTCCGCATCGGTCCTTTTATCGGCGGTCAGGAGATCCGGCGATAGCCGCCAGCCGCAGCGCATGATGACAGGGTCGCGTCAACGCAGCTCGGCGAGCAGCGGATAGCCCCAGGCGAGCCCGAGGGCGGTCGTGGCGCATCCCACGATCAGCGTGACAACGCGCCCGAACGACGGCCGTGCCCCCCACCGGGCGAGCGGCCATCCGAGCAGCCCCGACATCGCGGCCATTCCGACCGCCGACCCCAGACCGAAGAGCGTCATGAAGATCACGCGCGTGCCGAGTGAGGGTAGCGTGGCCGGCACGAGCGCAACCAGCGCACCGCTGCCCGCCAGGCCATGGACGGCGCCGACGAGCAGCGGTCGTCGTGCGAGCGTCCACCGCCCGACGTGCAGGTGAGGCGCCGCGCTTTGGTGCTCATGGATGCTGGCGCCATGCCGGTGCGAAACAACCGGGCCCTCGCGGCCTCGCTGCGCGGCGCCGCGAATGGCTGTGATCCCGAGCGCGACCAGCATGCAGGCCACCAGGAGCTCGAAGGTCCACGCGGCGGCAGGAGGCATTTCCTGGCGAAGGATGACCACCAGCGCGCCGGCACTGACCAGCGACGCGGTGTGTCCGAGGCCCCAGCAGAAGCCCATCCAGGCGGCTCGATACGGGTTGCGGTCCGCGGTCACGAGCGTGCTGATGGCGGCGAGGTGATCCGGTTCGATGGCGTGGCGCATGCCGAGCAGCGAGCCGAGGCCGGAGCTTGTGATGAGTTCGAGCACAGGCATGATGGATTCCGGCCATTCTACGGGAAGCGGCGCCAAACCGTCGCGGTTCCTCAGCCGGCGGCAGCTGTCATTCACGTTGACATGCAGACGGTTGCGCGGCAGGATCGAGGCGCACACGGTGGGATTCTGCGCCCGACCCCGTTTCGATCGGCCGAGTGCGTAGGGTCGTCACCAGCTGCTCTGGAGGGTCCGCTATGACCGTGCACGCGATGAACCGGTGTTCGAGATCATCTCTGCGCCCGTGGCGTGTGCTGGGTGGCACGGCCCTGCTGGCGGTGTCCGTCGTCTTGGCTGGCACGTCCCTCAACGGACAGGGGACGTCCAAGCCGCGTCCGTCGAAGCCGGGGGCGCCTCTTCGCACCGCGTGGGGCGATCCCGACCTCCAGGGGATCTGGACCAATACCACGACGACTCCGATGCAGCGCCCCGACGAGCTGGCCGGGAAATCGGTATTGACCGACGCCGAGCGCACGGAGCGCGACCGGGAGAACAACACGAAGCGCTACGTCGATCAGAAGCCCAAGCAGGGCGAGACGGGCACCTACAATCAGTTTTGGTTCGAGCGTGGCGCCTCATCCACTCAGACCTCGCTCATCGTCGACCCACCGGACGGGAAGTTCCCGGCGATGACTGACGCAGGGAAGACGCGCTACGACACGCAGGTGGCCCATCGCAAGGCGCATCCAGCCGATTCCTGGCTCGACCGCAATCCCTACGATCGCTGCATCACGCGCGGCATGCCGGGTGCGATGCTGCCCGGCTTCTACAACCACAATTATCAGGTCCTCCAGACGAAGGACTACGTCGCGATTCTCGTCGAGATGATTCACGACGCACGCATCATCCCGCTCGACGGCCGGCCCCACTTGAGTGAGCGCAACCGCTCCTGGCTCGGATCGTCACGCGGGCGGTGGGAGGGTGACACGCTGGTGGTCGAGACCAAGAACGTGACCGACAAGCTCTTCGAGCACGGCACCGGGACGTTGGTGGCATTCGGCACGGGCAAGACGATGACCATCACCGAGCGATTCAGGCGCGTCTCGGCCGACGAGCTCGACTACCAGTTCACGGTAAGCGACCCAACTGTTTACACGAAGCCGTTCACGATCTCGACGCCGATGGTGAAGACGGACGGGCCAATCTTCGAGTACGCCTGTCACGAGGGGAATCACGCCATGGTCGGCATTTTGAACGCTGAACGAACGGCGGAGAAGGACGCGGCGGCGAAGGGCAAGTAAGTGAGCGAGTGGCGCCGACGCCGCGGCGCGCTCGCAAGTGCCGCACTCGTCGCATGGCTCTCGAGCCCATCGGCCGACGCGCAGTCGCCGGTGTTGCCTCGGTCGTCAGCGACCCGGACGCGCGCGGTTCCCCGTACGCCGGACGGTCGCCCCGACCTGCAAGGCATCTGGATCAGCAGGACAGCGACGCCGCTCGAGCGGCCGAAAGAGCTGGAGGGACGCGCGCGGCTGACCGACCAGGAGGTCGCGCAGCTCAGAGCACGGGCGGCTCGCCTCTTCGGCGGCGGCGGTAGCGACTTCGCCGCCGGCGACAACGTCTTCCTCGCCGCGCTCAAGAATCCCGAGCGGTTCACCAGCCCGACGGCGACGCACGGTGCCGACGAGATGATCGAGCGCGAGTTCGACGACCGCACCTCGCTCGTCGTGGATCCGCCGGAGGGGCGGATTCCCCCGGTGACCGAGGCCGGACAACGGCGGCGTGATCGGCTCGCGGCCGCCATCGTGCGGGGAGACGGTCCCGAGGACTTCAGCAACCCGAATCGCTGCCTGGCATGGGGTGTCCCGCGGCTCGGCGGGCGCTACGGCGCCGGCGATCTCGGCTACTACCAGATCGTTCAGACTCCCGGGTATGTCGTGCTCTACATGGAGACCGGACACGAGGTGCGAATCGTGCCCACCGACGGTCGACCGCACCTGCCCTCCACGGTGCGACAGATGAGCGGCGATTCGAGAGGCCGCTGGGAGGGCGACACGCTCGTGGTCGAGACGACGAACTTTTCCCCCAAGAGTGACTTCATGGGGGCAGCCGATGGTCTCCATGTCATCGAGCGCCTCACCCGCACGGCGCCCGACACGATCCATTACGAAATGACGCTGACCGATCCGAGCATGTGGACCCGTGCCTGGTCGGCCGAGATGCCGCTACGGCTGACAACCGAGGCGCTCTACGAGTCGGCCTGCCACGAGGGCAACTTCGAGATCATGCGCGGCCTGCTCTCGGCCGCCCGTACACAGCGGGACACAGAAGCCGCGCCGCGGAAGTAGGCCGCGCCGCGGCTACCACAGGACGCGCACCGGATACTGCGTGATGAGCGGATCCGGGGTGACGATGGCGAGGCCGGCGGCGATGGCCTGGCAGATGATCATGCGGTCGAACGGATCGCGGTGCAGCAGCGGCAGGCGCATCACCTGAAGGGCCGCTTCTTCGTCGAACGAGAGCGGCGTCACGCCGCGCAGGCGACACTCCGCGGGAATCAGCCGGTCGGGCGGCTCTGGCAGGGGCAGGCGCCCGGCTCGGTGCTTGGTCACGATCTCCCAGCTCGACACCGCGCTGAGCAGGACGTCGTTAGCGGGGTTGCGCACCGCGGCCGTGGCGTCGGGCGAGAGGGAGCGTCCGCCCGCCAGCCACAGAAACGTGCACGTGTCGAGGAGCAGCCTCACGTCCGCTTGCGCTTCCAGGTCCGCGGTCGAGTGGGCTTGTAGGTGACCTGGCCTTCCGAGGCGCGCGACAGCGTCCGCGGCGGCGTGAGCGCCTCGACGCCCGGCACGTCGCTCGGTGCGACCGCCTCCCACTCGGCGAGCTCGGCCTCGGAGAGCGGCTCGAAGAATGCGTCCGCGACGTCGAAGCTCGGTCGTCCGACGAGGGGGCCGATGGGACGCGGCTCGGTGCGTCCCTCGGTGACCGGTCTCAGCTCGGCCACCGGTGTGTTGTGACGGCAGATGATGATGCGCTCACCGCGGGTCGCCCGATCGAGGTACTCGGACAGTTTCGCCTTGACCTCGTGTACGTTGACCCGAATCATGACCATATTCGTGACTGTACTCCAGCGTTCGGCGCGCACGCAAACTGGGGCGCCGTCACGAGGGAATGGCCGGCCAGCGCTCGATTTGTCGCGTCGCGCTACTCGCGTCGCCACTCCGCGTCGACGACCTGTCCGCGTGGAATCATGGGCGAGTATCGCGCTCGGGCGGCGATCGCCTGGCGATGGAAGGCCACGGCGTCGGGGGGAGCCCATCGCAGGAAGAGCTCCAGCGCCAGGACGATCAGGCCGAGGTCGTCGAGCTGTCCCAGGGCCGGCAGCACGTCCGGAAGGATGTCGATGGGCGAGAGCAAGTACACGAGCGCGAGAAACGGCACGCTCTTGATGTGACGGGGCACAGCGGGCTCGCGAATCAGTCGGACGGCGAGCCGAAGATGCGAGAACAGCGTCCGCGCAAGCGCCGGCCACGACCACCAGGACGTGACATGAGTGGCCATCGTAATGTTCCGTCAGGCGGCCGCTCGCCGCCTGTACCACCGGTCTCTCGATTGATCCTCGCCCGCTTTGCCCGCCCCCGTCCCCGGTCTACGCAGTCTACCGTGGCACAGTCGCGTTGTCGGCGAGAGGGACGAAGAGCGAGATCCGATCCCCTGAGCCGACGGCTCGCGAGATATGCCCTTGGCCGGTTGTGTCCTCGGCGAGCAGGATGTTCCCTGGTCCCAGGCGCAGCTTCTTGCCGCCTTCCAGCTCGATCTCGCTTTCACCGCTCAACGTGATGACGAACTGCCTGGTGGGCGCCGGGTGCCAGTCGATGAAGTAGTCCTGGGTGGTGCGACGAAACTGAATGCTCTTGGCGGCAATCGCCGGTGCGAGGTCCGTGCCCCGTCCTTGCGGTTTCAGCGGGACCTCGAACTCTTCAGCCTTCGTCTTGCCGTCCGGGCCTGTATAGATGCGCGTGATCTTGACCGGTGTTTTCGACTGCGCAGCCATCTCGGTGCGCGCGGTCCAAGGTGCGGCCAGCACCAGCCCCAGCGTTGGAATCCAGCCGAGCGTCAACACGGCACGGAGCATCGTCATCGTGTCCTCCTTCATCGGGGCTCTGCCTCGAACCCCCGCCTTCGCCGAAGGCTTCGGCGAGGCTCACCGTAGGCGGGCCCGACCGGGCGCGCCCATGTGCCTATTAGGTCTCCCCGTTTCCCCGTCCGACCCGTTCTCCCAGCGCCTCCCTCACAACTCACGCACGCCGTGGCTGCGTGCGAGGAAATAGGCGGCGACGGCCATCAGAAGCGTGCCGCTCAGCCCCACGACGAGCGCGGGGTCGATCAAGGTGGCCAGGTATCCGCTGGCCAGCCCCCCCAGCGGCATGCCGCCCCGGAACGCCAGCATGTAGATGCTCACGACGCGTCCGCGCATCTCGTTAGGGGCGATGAGTTGGACGAGCGACGTCGCGCTCGAGAACACCATCATCTGTGTCGCGCCGATGAGGAAGAGCAGGATCATGCTCAACCAGAAGGTGTGCGACAGCGCGAACGCGATGATGAGCAGGCCGTACACCGCCTGCATCAGCAGGGCCGTCCGGCCCATACGCGTGAACTGACCGAGCCAGGCGACGACGAGCGCGCCGAGCACCGCCCCGGCACCGGAACTGAATAACAGCCAACCAAAAAGATCTGCTCCTACGTGGAACACGCGTTCAGCGAAGAGCGGCAGCAGCGTCAAGACCGAGAAGCCGAGGAACGTCGTCGTAGCCGCGAAGACGATCAGCCCGACCAGGCTACTGTGGCCGCGGACGTAGGCGAGCCCGCCCTGCAGCTCGTCGCGCATGCGTGCGGGCGCAGCATGCGGGATGTGCCGCACGCGGAGTGAGAGCAAGGTGTAGATCACGACCAGGAAGGAGAGGGCGTTCAGGAAGAAGCACACGGCCATCGCCTGCGAATCGCCCAGCTCCCAGGTGCGGCGGCTGATGGCCAGGGTCGCGGCGAACACGAGCGGGCCGAGGCCGCGGGCGATGTTGAACTGAATCGAGTTGAGGGCGACCGCGTTCGGCAAATCCTTCTTGTCGACGAGCGACGGAATGAGCGCCTGGTAGGCGGGCCCGCCGAAAGCTTGTGCCAGGCCCGTGATGAATGAGAGCGTCAGGATCTGCCAGATTTGGATGGCGTCGAAGATGACCAGCAGGCCGAGCGCGGCGGCCGTGGACATCTGGATGTACTGCGACGTGAGCAGCGTGCGACGTCGGTCGCGGCGGTCGGCCAGCACGCCACCGATGAGCGTGAAGAGCATGATCGGCAGCTGCTGAAGGAACGGATCCAGGCCCAGGTAGAAAGGCGAGTTCGTCAGCGACAGGATCATCCAGCTTTGGGCGGCCGATTGGGTCCACGTGCCAATGCTCGACGTGCACGCGCCAAACCACTGCACGCGGAAGTCGCGGTACGTGAAGGCCACCAGCGTGCGGCGCAGTGCCTTGGAGCCCAGGAACGCGTCACTCGACGCAGAGTCAGGCGTGGACGGTACGTCGACGGGCAGGGAATCGGCCACTGTGCTGCCCGCGTGTCTAGCCGGCGGCGCGCCCCAGGCCGTGGGGACGGCGCGGGTGGGTCGCAATGGCAGCCCGCGCCCGGGCGAGCGAGGAAAGAGCCAAGCGGAGGCGAATCAGGTTCGGCCAGGGGACCTCATCGAGGCCTGGAGGCAGGGTCTGTGCCCGCGTCAATTCCACTAAGCAGAAGTAAGACAAGGGGTTAGTCGCAAGTCAAGTCGACACGCTCGTGCGTGTAGATTCTATCGCAGCGTCCTGAGGTTCGATCCTCAGAGAATCCGTGAGGCGAGAAAAAGCTTGAGCGTGCACCTCGGTCTACGCTATATTTTCGCTAGCGAAAATATAGCGAAACAAGCCAAAGGCACGAGGGCGAATAAAAGATGGCTCTTGCACGCGCTGACCTCGAAACCCTGTTGCGCGCTCGTCAGCTCGATCGCACGCTCACGACCGCTCTGCCTGGGGGCGCGTCAGCAGCCGGCCCTCGGATGGGGGCTCAGGCAGGCGCGTTGAGCCCCGTAAGCCCCGTAAGCCCCGTAAGCCCCGTAAGCCCGGTAAGCAATGACACGTGCGTCGTGCCAAGCGGCGTCGAGGCGCTCGATGTCAGCTTGGAGGGCGGTTTGCCGCGCGGTCATCTTTCAGAGGTGGTAGGACCTCGTTCGTCGGGGCGCTCGAGCCTGTTGCTCCAGGTTATGGCATCGGTCACGCGCCGGGGTGAGCTCGTGGCGCTCGTCGATGCGCTCGACATGCTCGATGTCGCGTCGCTCGACGCGGCCGGGGTCGTTCTCGATCGGCTGCTGTGGATTCGAGGGCACGTGGTCGTCAATCCTGGCTTCTGTCGCGATCTCAACCAGCGTGCGATGGAGCAGTCGATGCGCGCGTGCGCGCTCGTCCTCCAGGCAGGGAACTTTGGCCTTGTGGTGCTCGATCTCGGTGACGCGCCGGTCGACGCGGTTCGCCGAGTGCCGTTTACGACCTGGTTGCGACTGCAGCGTCTGATTGAAGGCAGTCCCACCGCCGGTGTCCTCGTGGGCAGTGTGCCGATGGCGCGCAGCTCGGGCGGTCTCACGATCAAGTTGGGGGGTGCGACGTGCGGAGCGTTTGATGCCGGACCGATGAGCCGTGGCCTCATTCGCGGGGCACGATTCGACGCGCGGCGGTTTCACGGGCTCGAGATCGAAGGCCGTGTCGTGCGTGCCAGGTCACGGGCGGTGGAGGGAGCGTCTTTGCGGATGGCGACGTCGGCCCACGCCCATGTTTGAGCACGAAGGCGTTCGCCACGTGTCTGGCGAGGCGCCATGTGCTCCTCAGCCGCGATATGCCGCAGTCTTCGTGCCTCCGAGACTCCCGGGCGCCGTTGAGGGAGACTTCGCGAAGCCAGGGGAGACGGCTCGCTGTCCGGAGGCTGAGGCTCCGTGTGCGCTGGAGTCGAGCCTGCTCGTGCCGATCGCCCAGGCATTCTCGCCGCGCTATGAATGTCGCCATCCCGATCTGGCGGTGATCGATGTCGCGGGCCTCGAGCGCTTGTTTGCCGGTCGCACCAGACCGACTCCGAGGCTTCAGAGGCTGCCCGCGTCGATGCAGGTGTGGAACACGGTGGGGGAGGAGCTCGGTCGTGCGGTGCGTGCAGTGGGACGAAGCGGGCAGGTGGCGATTGCCAGCACGCAAGTGGCCGCGCTGGTGTTGGCGCACGCGCGTCCGGGTGTGACGGTGGTGCCATCGGGGGCGGAGGCTGCGGCACTGGCGGCCGTCCCCCTCGATGTTCTCGCGCGGCTCGGTGATCACATGTGGCCCGCCCGCGCGACCTCCGGGAGCACGGCCTCGACCCCTCGTGAGGCGGCGCGTGGGGCGTCGTCTCAGCGAGCCGATGTGCCCCTGGCCACGTTCAAGCAGTGGGGGCTCCGCACGCTCGGGGAGCTGGCGGCCATGCCTCCGGCCGAGCTGGCCGCCCGTTTGGGCCGGCCCGCGCTCCTGTGGCAGCAGGTGGCCCGCGGTGAAGACCTTCGGCCGCTCGTGCCCACGGAGCTCGAGGAGCGTTTTGACGCCGCGCTCGATCTCGAGTGGCCGATCGAGGGGCTCGAGCCGCTCTCCTTCGTGCTCACGCGACTGCTCGAGCCGCTGTGCACGAGGCTCGAGCGTCGCGATCGCGGAGCGGCCGGAGTCCACGTGACGCTCGATCTGGTGTCACGTGAGATGCACGCGCGGTCTCTCCAGCTGCCCACGCCTATGCGCGACGTGCGCACCCTCAGGACGCTCGTGCTCCTCGACATCGAAGCGCATCCGCCGGCGGGCGCGATCGAGCGCGTCGCCATCGCAATTGATCCAACCCCGGGTCGCGTGCTGCAACACACGTTATTCACGCGGGCGCTGCCGACGCCCGAGCGGCTGTCGACGCTGCTCGCGCGGCTGGGCGCGCTCATGGGGCAAGACCGTGTCGGCGCGCCAGCCGTGGTCGACACCTTTTGTCCTGGGGCGTTCGATATGCGGCCCTTTCCGACCGATCACGACACGCGCAGTGCACGCGCGGGGTCGCGGGATTCGACCGCGCCCAGCACCGCCCCCGACGTGGAGCCCGGCTCCCAGCCGTTCGACGCCGGAATCCGGAACCCGCTGTCTGCGCTGCGCCGGTGCCGGCAGCCCGTGCCCGCGCGCGTGGCGATCGAAGCGGGGCGGCCGGTGCGGGTCACAACCGATCGTCGGGGTTTTTGTGGAGGCACTGTCGTGTCGGCCTCGGGCCCGTGGCGCACGTCGGGCCACTGGTGGGCGGGCGCGCCGGAGACACCCATCGCGGAGGGGGGCCTGCCCCGACTGACATCGACGGGGGTGTCTGCCGCCTGGAATCGGGAAGAGTGGGAGGTGGCGCTGTCCGACGGGGCCGTTTACCGCGTGTTCCAGATCGACCGCCGAGACAGCCCTGGTGGTCGTCTGTCGAGTGGATGGTTCATCGACGGAGTGTTCGATTGATCCATGTACATCGAGCTCCACACGGCGTCCGCGTTCAGCTTCCTGCAGGGCGCTTCGCTTCCTGAAACGCTCGTCGATCGCGCCACCGATCTCGGATATCCCGCGCTCGCCCTCCTCGATCGTGACGGGGTGTACGGGTTGCCACGATTCCACAAGGCGGCGCTCGCGGCGGGCATCCGTCCCATCGTGGGGGCCGAGCTCACGATTGGAACGGGCAGGTCGGGCAGTCCTGGATGTCTGCTGCCGCTGCTCTGTGAGACTCAAGAGGGGTATCGGAACCTCTGCCGGCTCATCACGACGATGAAGCTCGGTGCTCCTAAAGGGGAGGGGGCGCTCGGCCTGGATGCGCTCGAAGGGATGTCGCGGGGGCTCGTGGCGCTCGCCGGCCGCACGGCGCTCGACCCCCGACGATTCGGGGTCGGTGGCCTCGTCGATCGCCTGGTGGGCATCTTCGGGCGCGATCACGTCTACATCGATCTGCAGCGGCATGCGCACCGTGAAGAGGAAGCCGACGTCGAGGCGCTGTTGCACCTGGCGGCTGCGTTTCGTGTCCCGACCCTGGCGACCAATGGGGTACGGTTCGCCCGTCCGACCGATCGGCCACTCTTCGACGTGCTGACGTGCATTCACCATCACACCGATCTGGCGCATGCGGGTCGACGGTTGGCGCCCAATGCCGAGCGCTATCTGAAACCGCCCGACGAGATGGCCGCGCTCTTCACGGACGTACCGGGTGCGGTCGAGCGCACCGGTGAGCTGGCCGATCGGCTGCAGTATTCCCTGGCCGATCTCGGGTACCGCTTCCCCGACTATCCGGTGCCGGCTGGAGAGACGCAGGCGTCGTTTCTTCGCCAGATGGTCCAGGCTGGCGCACGCACACGCTATCAACCCTTGCACGATCGGGCGCGGGCGCAGATCGCGCGCGAGCTCGACCTCATCGAAAAACTCGAGCTGGCCGGATATTTCCTGATCGTGTGGGACCTCGTGAACTTCTGTCGGCAGCACGACATCCTGGTGCAAGGCCGTGGGTCGGCGGCCAACAGCGCCGTCTGCTACAGCCTCGGGATTACGGCCGTCGATCCGGTAGGCATGGATCTGCTCTTCGAGCGGTTTTTGTCGGAAGAGCGTGGCGAGTGGCCCGATATCGATCTCGATCTGCCGAGCGGCGATCGGCGGGAGCGCGTCATTCAGTACGTCTATCAGAAGTACGGCGCGCTCGGCGCGGCGATGACCGCCAATGTCATTACGTATCGAGGACGCAGCGCGGCTCGGGAGGTTGGCAAAGTGCTCGGCTTCGAGCCCGCCCAGATCGATCGGCTCGCCAAGACGATGAGCCAGTTCGAGTTCAAGGATGCCGCCGACAGCCTCACCAGGCAGCTGTCGGGCGTGGGCCTCGACCTCCAGACCGAGCGCGTGCGTCTCTTCGCCCGCCTGTGGAGCGAGATGCAAGACCTGCCACGCCATCTCGGGCAGCACTCCGGCGGCATGGTGATCTGTCAGGGCCGTCTGGATACGGTCGTCCCGCTCGAGAACGCCAGCATGCCAGGGCGCGTCGTAGTCCAGTGGGACAAAGACGACTGCGCCGACATGGGGATCGTCAAGGTCGATCTGCTCGGCTTGGGCATGATGGCCGCGCTGCAGGACGCACTCGTGCTGGTCAACGGTGAACGCGGCGGGGAAGCCGACGGGGCTGGCCCGCCCGCTGCGTCGAGCGGAGGGGCGGAAGCGTCGAGACCGAGCGTGAGGGGCGCCGAGCCTCCTCGCCTCGATCTCGCGCATCTTCCCCCAGACGACCCGGTCGTCTATCGCATGCTCCAGGCCGCCGATACGATTGGCGTCTTCCAGGTCGAGTCGCGGGCGCAGATGGCGACCTTGCCCCGGCTGAAGCCGTCCCGCTTCTATGACTTGGTGGTCGAGGTCGCCATCATCCGTCCTGGTCCGATTGTCGGACAGATGGTGCACCCGTACTTGAACCGGCGGGCGGGACGAGAGCCGGTGCGCTATCCCCATCCCTCGCTCGAGCCCATCCTCGCGCGCACGTTGGGCGTGCCGCTCTTTCAGGAGCAGCTGTTGCGGATGGCGATGGTGGCAGCCGGCTTCACCGGTGGTCAGGCCGAGGAGCTGCGCCGGGCGTTTGGTTTCAAGCGATCCGAGCGCCGGATGCAGCAGATCGAAGGGCAGTTGCGCGAGGGCATGGCGCGCAGGGGCATCGTCGGGGCCGCGGCCGACGAAATCGTGATGTCGATCACCTCGTTCGCGCTGTATGGATTTCCCGAGTCGCACGCGGCCAGCTTCGCGCTGATTGCGTACGCGAGCGCGTATCTCAAGGCTCATTACCCGGCGGCGTTCTACACGGCGCTGCTCAACAACCAGCCGATGGGGTTCTACCACCCGTCCACGCTGGTCAAAGACGCGCAGCGCCGCGGGGTTCGGTTTCGACCGATTGATGTGCAGGCCTCCGATTGGGACTGCACGGTCGAAGCCGACGGCGCCGTGCGGCTCGGATTGCGGTATGTCCATGGACTCCGTGAGGAGGCCGGAAAGGCCATCGTCAGGGCACGTTGTGGAGCCGGCTACTCGAGGAGTCGGCAGGGCATCGAGGGGAGCGTCCCCCCGTGGGAGGCGCGCGTTGCGCGGACGGCGGTGCGGCGGTGCCCGAAATGCGGGTGCGACGACCCCTCGATGATCGAGGCCGTGGACCGCAGTTCCGCCACGTCGCACTGGTTTTGCAATACCTGCTCGCACGACTGGCACCTTGCTGTGCCCGATCGGCCCGCTCCGGCCGGCTTCGCCTCACTCGATGACGTGGTCGCGCGCGCTGGGCTCAGGCGGGACGAAGTCGTGATCCTGGCCGATCTGGGCGCACTGAATGCCTTCGGGTACGACCGCCGATCGGCGCTGTGGCAGGCCGAGCGTGCCGTGCGTCCTGCTGGTGAGCTGTTCGAGGAACTGGAACAAGGGCTGGGAGGACAGGGAGGCCTGGCAGGACAGGCCGGTGAGGGAGAACGTGAGGTGGACGAGGCTTGGGAAGGAGATGCGGGTTGTCCGCTCAAGCCGATGACAGAGGCCGAGCGCCTCATGGCCGACTATGCCGGAATGGGATTGACCGTCGGTCGTCATCCCATGGCGCTGCGCCGCGAAGAGCTGGCGATGCGCGGGATCGTGCGTGCGGTCGATTTGTCGGGCGCCCGGCCGGGGCGGCGCATTCGGGTGGCGGGCATGGTCATTACCCGCCAACGCCCTGGTACGGCCAAAGGGTTCGTGTTCCTCACGCTCGAAGACGAGACTGGCATTGCCAATATCATCGTGCGGCCCGATCTCTTCGCGCGTGAGCGCCTGGTGATCGTCGAAGAGCCGTTCCTGCTCGTCGACGGGATCTTGCAGAACCAGGACGGCGTCACCTCGGTGCGAGCCGAAGTCGTGCAAGGATTGCCCGGACCCTCGCTCGAATTCGACGCGCATGATTTTTATTAGGACATCTTCACGCCAACACCGGCACTGCTACGGCGCCTGTCCGGTCCCACCGTATAATTCGATTTGCCCGTCGGACGGCACGGGTGTTCAGGAGCCCCCTGCATGTGGAGTCTGCTTCTCGCGCTGGCCTTGGCCCAGACCTCGATCACAGGCATTGTCAAAGACACGAGCGGTGGCGTCGTCTCGGGGGCCTCGATCATCGTCCGCACGGGGTCGGGTGTCGACCTTCGGACGACGACCGGACCGGATGGCCGCTTCACGCTGGACGGGGTCGATCCCAACGCCACGATCATCATTCGGGCTGGTGGCTTCGCTGAGCAGCGGCAGCGGCTGAGTTCGCCTGAGATCGAGATCACGCTGCAGCCGGCCGGCCTGCTCGAGACGATCACCGTCACGCCCACGCGAAGCGAACAACGCCTCGGGAACATTCCGGCCAGCGTCAGCGTGATCGATGCCGCACAAATCCAGCAGTCGCCGGCGCTCGTGGCCGACGATGTGCTGCGGCAGGTGCCGACCTTCAGCTTGTTTCGACGCAGCAGCAGCATCACGGCGCAGCCAACGACCCAAGGCGTGTCGCTGCGCGGCATCGGGCCGAGCGGCGTGAGCCGGACCCTGGTGCTGCTCGACGGCGTCCCGTTCAACGATCCGTTCGGCGGATGGGTGTACTGGACCCGCGTGCCGATGGAGAATCTCGACCGGGTGGAGATCGTCGAGGGTCCGAGCTCGAATTTGTACGGGAACTACGCCATGGGAGGCGTCATCAATCTCGTGTCGAGCCCGGCCGCCCGACGCACCCTCGAGTTGAAGCCGCAGTACAGCACGTTCAGCAGCCCGAAGTTCGACGTCTTCGGCAGCGACGTATGGGGCAAGTTCTCGATGTCCGCGCAGGCCAGCGTCTTCGATACCGACGGCTTCAAGAACGTCGCGGCCAGCGAACGTGGTCCGGTGGACGTCAATGCCAACGTCACGTTCCGGCACTTCAGCGTGAAGGGCGACTACGCGCCGAACAGCCGTGTGCGGGCCTTCGGCCGGGTCGGCTACTTCCGTGAGGAGCGCAACAACGGCAAGGTCACCACGATCGACGCCACGCCAACACCCGAAGCGAACGACACCACCTGGACGGCCGTCAACGGCGGCGTGCGCCTCGAGCTGCCCGACGCGAGCGCCCTCCAGGCGACGGTCTTCGGCGACTTCAACACGTTTCGCGCCAATTTCCTGGCCGTCCCCAATCTCACGACGCGTGCGATCGCCCGTGTGACGCTCGATCAGCGGGTGCCGACCAACGCGGTTGGCGCCGTGGTGCAGTGGGCGAAGACGTTGAACGCCACGAACCAGCTCACGGCGGGCGTCGACTTCCGCTGGATTGACGGCGACAGCGAAGAGGACGCCTTCGACGCGGTCGTGGGACGCACGCGCACCCTCCGCCGTGTGTCGGGTGGGACACAGCGGAGCACCGGTCTCTTCATCCAGGACATCCTGACGCCGGTTCCTCGGGTCACGATCACGGCTGGCGCCCGACTCGACAACTGGCGCAACTACGACGCGCACAACCTGGAGACGAGCCTGCCGTCGGGCAGCCCGACGGCGGCCCACAACCCGAACCTGCCGGAGCGCGACGACACGGTCGTGAGTCCCCGAGTGGCTGCGATGTATCGTCTGTCCGACGAGATCAATGTCTGGAGCAGCTTCAGCTACGGGTTCCGGGCGCCCACGCTGAACGAGCTCTATCGGCAGTTCCGTGTCGGCGCGATCTTGACGCAGGCCAACTTCGACCTGGGTCCCGAGCGCCTCAAGGGAGGCGAGATCGGCGTGAACGTGCTGCCGCTGTCGAACCTTCTGGTCCGCGCGACGTTCTTCGACAACCGCATCAGGAACCCGGTCGCCAACGTCACGTTGAATGCGGGAACCCGCCGGCGCCAGAACCTTGGCCGGACGCAAGTGCGAGGCGTACAGTTCGACGCCGACTATCGACTCGGCACGGACTGGCGCGTGGGCGGCGGGTACGTGTACGACGACGCGCGGGTGCGGGAATACAATCCGATTCCGGCGCCGGCCGTCTCGCTGGTCGGGAAGTACCTGCCGCAGGTGCCGCGGCATCGGGGGTCGTTCCGCGTGATCTACACCAACCCGAGCTTCGCCACCGTCTCGTTCGACGTCGAGGGGACGAGCCGGCAGTTCGAAGACGACCAGAATCTCCTGGTCGTGCCGGCCGCCGCCCTAAGTGGCGCGGGGTACGACGTGTCGGCTCAGCCGGGCCTGCCGGCCTTCGGCATCGTGAACGTGAGCGTGTCGCGGACCGTCGTGAGGAACGTCGACGTCTATATCGGTGCGCAGAACGTCTTCGATCAGGAGTTCTTCGTGGGTCTTGCCCCGACGACGATCGGGTCGCCTCGCATGGTGAGCGTCGGCGCCCGCATCCGACTGGCGGCCCGTTAGCAGAACGACTGTTGGGTGGTCTGCCCGGTTGACGAACCAGTAGTCGCCGCGAGCGATTCAGCCGAGATGCTCCACGCCATCCGGGCTCGCGGTCGACGAGTCCTTGCCGAAGCCCGCCCCCGCGCGAAGGCCGTCGCCAAAGACGACGACCGCAAGGTCTGCGAGTCCGGAGCGCTCCTAGCTGTAGCTGTCGGCCGGCCGCAGGCGGCGGACGCGCTCGCCGACCTTCATCGATCCGCTGAAGATGGCACCGACCGGAATGAAGCCCCAGAGCTGATGTCGGGCCACCGCGGCGAGCCCGGCCGAGGCGATGCATCCGCAATTCGCGCAGTCCGGTGCTCCGCCGAATTGGCACGGCGTGATCTTCGTCGCGAGGTCAGCGGAGACTGTGGTGGTCGTCTTGGCGAAGATACACTCGTCCGGCGAGGCGGGTGGATCGGCCAGGGCGTCGAGGAGACCCAGCGGCGCTTCGAGCTTGGGATACTTCACGCGCAGCGCCTTCAGATCGGCGACGACACGGGTGCGGTCCGCCGGCGTGAGCCGCTCGGACGAGCTCTCTCCAATCTGGGGCGTGTAAAGGCTCATCCAGATCTTGCGGACCTCGGTTCGTTCCGACCAGAACCGCAGGAACTCTTCGAGATAGCCGGGCCGATGCACTTGCTGTCGGGTCACGGTACAGTGCACGACGATACGATGCCCGGAGATGTGTTTGAGAATGCGGTCGTAGGTCGCGGGCGCCCGGCGCGCGTCGTGCTCGGGCTGCAAGCCGTCGATCGAGACCGTGACCGAGAGCCGGCGAATAGCACGCCAGGCTGCCGGGATTTCCCGAACGGCGCTCGTGACCACTTGTACGTGGATGCCCCGGTCGGCGAGAATAGGCAGCAGCGCGTTGAGCTCCTTGAAGCGGACGAGCGGCTCGCCGCCGACGATGGACAGGTGCACCGGTCGATGGAGGTCCACGAGGTGCAACACGCCATCGACGAGCTCTTGTCCCTTGAAGTCGCGGACCTGCCGCAGCGTGTGCTGGCCACCGAGATGGTCGTCGCCGTACGCGTAGCATCCGGGGCAGGTCAGGGGGCACTCGCGCGTGATCTCGATCGACATGGAGGGAGCGCGGCCGGCCAGGATACGGCCCCAGGCGGTGACGATGCCATGCATGGGCGTCCACTATAGCGCAGCGAAGTGCGGCGCCGCGTGTATCTTTGGCGAGACCGTGCGGGCGTCCCGCGGGGGGGCGGCGGGGACGTGTGTGCCGGGCTGGCCTGTGCCCGCACGACGCGTAGGACGATTCGTGACACCAGCAGTCGGGCAGGTCGAAGTGTCGATGATTGAGAAACGGCGATCCCGCATCCAAGGGTGGGGCGTGTATGCCACCCAGGTCATCCCCAAGAACACGCGCATCACATACTACGCGGGCGAGAAGATCTCGAATCAGGAGAGCCTCAAGCGCGAACGACGCTACATCAAGCGTGGACACATCTGGTGCTTCAAGCTGACCAACCGCTCCGTGATCGATGCCGGCGTCGGTGGCAACATCGCTCGGTTCATCAACCACGCCTGCCGGCCGAACTGCTACGTGGACATCAAGAAGGGCATCATCTGGATTCGTGCCTCGCGGACGATCCGTCGAGGTGAGGAGCTGACATACCACTACAACACCGACGGCGAGTGCCTGATTCCGTGCCGGTGCTCTCCGGGATGCCAGACCCTGCTATGACCAACGAGACGCCGGCCCGGCAGATCTGGTACCTGCACGGCTTCGCCTCGTCGCCGGCGTCTGTCAAGGCGACGTATTTCGCCGAGCAACTGGCGTGCTACGGTCTCGAGCTTCACCGCCCCGACTTCAACGTCCCGGGCTTCGAGTCGCTGACCGTGACACGGATGCTCAGTCAGCTCGAGCAGGGGATCGCCGCGGTGGGTCCGGCCTCGACGACCCTGATTGGTTCGAGTTTGGGCGGTGCGGTGGCGATTTTGGCGGCCGCGCGCCTGCCGCAGGTGGAGCGGCTGGTTCTGCTGGCGCCGTCGCTTTTGTTCGCCAAGCCGGGTCACCCCCTGTTGCCGCCAGAGCGGCTCGACACGTGGCGGCGTGAGGGATCGCTGCTCTTCTTCCATCACGCATTCGGCGAGCCCCGTCCGCTGGGTCTCGCGTTCTACGAGGACTCGCTGCGCTACGATCCCAGCTCGGCCACGATCACGCAACCGGTGCTCGTCTTCCAGGGTCTTCGCGACACTTCGGTGGATCCGGCGACGGTCGAAGCCTTCGCGCGGGAGCGGTCGAACGTCATGTTGTGCCTGTTGGACGACGATCACGGCCTCGCAGCGAGCCTGCCGCGTATATGGCGCGACATGCGGACCTTTCTGGAGCTTGACCTATGATGCGCGTGCCGTGTGGAGGGGTCGTCCTCGCCTTGCTGGGGGCCGTGGCGGCCGCGAGCCCGCAGCCGGGTGTCGCCACGGCTCCGGTTCCGCTTGATGCGCCGTCCGAGATCCGCATCGGAGTATCGGCGCTCGGCTCGTACGCCGTGCGGACCCTGCCGCTCGAGTCGTACGTCGCCGGTGTGCTCGTCGGCGAGGCTGCTCGTGAGAGCGCGCCCGCCGCGCTCGATACGCTCGCGATCGCGATCCGCACGTATGCGACGCGCAACCTGCGACGCCACCAGAGCGAGGGCTTCGATCTGTGCGACCAAACGCACTGCCAGGTGCTGCGGGCGCCGACCGACGTGACCGAGCAGTCGATTGCGCGCACCGCGGGTCAGGTCCTCACCTATCAGGGGGCGCTGGCGTCGGTCTTCTACAGCGCTTCCTGTGGCGGGCGGACCGAGGTGCCTTCGGCCGTGTGGCCCGGAGAGACCGACGCGCCTTACATGCCGTCGCAAGCCGACGAGGCCTGTGAGGGGCAGCCGGAATGGTCGGCGCTGCTCAAGGCCGCCGAGATTGGCCGGGCGCTCGAGGTTGGAGGCTATCGTGGCTCGCTGCGCAACCTTCGGATCGTGAGCCGGCATCGATCGGGCCGAGTCGATCGCCTGGCCGTCGATGGTCTGACGCCGCCCCACATCACGGCCCAGGATCTGCGCATGATCGTCGGAAGTCAAATCGGGTGGCAGTTCATCAAGAGCACCGCGTTCGAGCTCGAGCGGACGGACCAAGGCTACCTGTTCGCCGGGCGGGGCTACGGACATGGCGTGGGCCTCTGCGTCATCGGTTCGACGCGGCTCGCCGAAGGGGGGCAGTCGGCGTCGACGATTCTGGGGCACTACTTTCCGGGTGCCGACATCGGGTTGCTGCGCGCGTTACGCGCGGTGCCGTTCGTCCCCGGCCTGACCACGAGTACCACTGTGCCTGTCGGTCCACCGCTCATGGCACCGGCGCCCATACCTCCGCCCGTGGCACAGCCGTCGGGTGTTGCGCCTCCGGCCGCTGATCGACGAGCAGCCACGGGGGCGCCGGAGACGGCCGCGATACCTGCGATCACCGCCGCACCCGCGCCCGCGCCGTCGATTCCGGACGAAGACGCGCGTCTGCGGCAGGAGCTCGACCGGCTGACGATCCGCGCGCGGCAAACGATCGCGGCGACACTGGCCGTGAACGACGTATCGGCGCTCGCCCTCCGCGTGCACCCGACGAGCGAAGCCTACCAACGTGCGACGGGGCTTCCGTGGTTCACCCTCGGGGCGTTCCGCCAGGGCGAGATCCACCTGGCCCCGCTGTCGCTGCTCAGCGGACGAGGCGTGCTCGAGCGTATCGTCCGACGCGAAATCACCCACGCGCTCATCGACGCCGAGCTGGCGCATCGGCCTCGCTGGGTGCGTGACGGCGCGGCCCTCTACTACGCCGACTCGGCACGCGAGGTGACCGAGTCGCGCGGGCCGTGTCCCTCTGACGACGATCTGCGGAACCCTGCGTCGGCCGGGGCACTGCAGCTGGCTTACGCGAGTGCCCGGGCGTGCTTCGCGCGGCAGATCGCGTCGGGCCGCTCGTGGCGCGACGTCCGATAACGGTCTTCTGTCCTCGGGTCCTAGATCGTGGTCCGAGGGCCGTGCCTCGGGGAGTCAGCCAGGGGCAGACAAAGCAGGACCGCACCGCGCGGAATGGGTGGCGCGCCGTCAGGTGGAAGCGGCGACCACATCCGGCCTCCGAAGCCTTCGATGACCCGACGGGCGATCGGCAGGCTGAGCCCCAACCCCCCGCGTCCTTCGTCCACGGGACCCGGGGCTGCGAGCCTGGCGTGTTCGAGGTCGGTTGACAGGGCGACCGTTACGAGCGCGACGGGTCGCCCTTTGTCGTCCGTTCGTTGCACGTCGACCACCACCGTGCTCCCGCTCCCGTGTTCCCGACGCACCGCACGCATCGCGCAGGCGAGGGCGGCGCGGAGGCGCGTCCTGTCGCCAACGATCTGTCCGCCGCTCGAGGCCCCCGTCACCGCAAGCTGCGCGTCGTCGCCTGTGCTCTCGAGCGCCGAGGCCACCTCGTGCACCAGCGCGAACACGTCGAACGATTCGACGACGACGACCGCCGTGCCCGCGTCGAGCTTCCCGAGCTCGCTCAGCTCCTCGATGAGCGTGGCGAGCCGCAGGCAGGACCGCTCGGCCTCTTCGATCAGCCGGCGCGGCCGCTCGCTGCCCCGGACGGCCGGATCGTCCCGCAGCATGCGCAGGTAGCCGTTCACGACCGAAAGCGGGGTGCGAAGCTCGTGAACAGCCAGGGAAATGAGCCGGGCGTACTCGAGGGGGGAGGGGGGCGCTGGCTCGGCCGGGCTCATAGCCGAGGCGAAGCCTACGCCGCGCCGCGGGTCGAGTCAATCGCACCGGCGCGTGCGGCCGCCGAACTCACTATAATGGCGCAATGGCCAGCCAACGTCGCGGTAACCCACGCCGAGCGTTCGGCGTCTAACTCCTAGAACGACCATGGTGATCAAGCACGCGTCCGATATCCGCAGCTCCGAAATCACGGACAAGAAGCTTTACCTGAACCGGCGCGACTTCATCCGCGCCAGTGGTACGGCTGCCGTGGCGGCAGGCATCTTGGGCGCGTCCCAGTCCGAGCTGCAGGCTGCCGTGCCGGCGCCCAGGGGACGCAAGCTCGAGGGGGTGAAGCCCAGCCCGCTCAGCACGACCGAGGAACGGCAGAACACCTGGGATCAGATCACGACCTACAACAATTTCTACGAGTTCGGCACCGACAAGGAAGCGCCTTCGCTGCACGCCAAGTCGCTCAAGACCGAGCCCTGGAAGATTGTTGTCGAGGGCGAGTGCGCGAAACCAGCTGCGTACCAGCTGGAGGACATCCTCAAGGGTCAGACCCTCGAAGAGCGCATTTACCGGTTGCGCTGTGTCGAAGCCTGGTCGATGGTCATTCCGTGGGTCGGCTTCCCCTTGTCGAGCCTCATCAAGCGCTGTGAGCCCACGTCGAAGGCGAAGTTCGTGGAGTTCAATACGCTGGTCGACTCGGGACAGATGATCGGCGTGCGCCAGCCGGTGCTGCGGTGGCCGTACAAAGAGGGGCTTCGCATGGACGAAGCGATGCACCCGCTGACGATCATGGCCGTCGGTCTCTACGGTGAGGTCATCCCGAACCAGAACGGTGCGCCGATTCGGCTGGTCGTGCCCTGGAAGTACGGCTTCAAGAACGTCAAGTCCATCGTGCGCATGCGGTTCGTGGAGAAGCAGCCGCTCAACACGTGGCAGGAGATGCAGCCGAGCGAGTACGGTTTCTACTCGAACGTGAACCCCTCGGTCGACCACCCGCGGTGGACGCAGGCGACCGAGCGGCGGATCGGGGAGTTCTTCCGTCGCAAGACGCTGATGTTCAACGGCTACGGCGACCAGGTCGCGAGCCTCTACACGGGGATGGACCTCAAGAAGTTCTACTGAGGTCGCGCAGTCCGGAACAACGAGTCCCCGGGGTTGGCTCCCCTGGCGAGGCGCGTGCTCGACGCGCACAAGACAACACAAGTGGTGCTGTCAGCGTCCGTCATCAAGTGGGGACTGAAGCCGGCGGCGTTCACCGCCGGCCTCCTCCCGTTCGCGTGGCTCGTCTGGGCCGGACTCACGGGCAACTTGAGCCCGAACCCCCTTAGCGACATCACGAACGAGACCGGCATCTGGTCGCTCCGGTTCCTCTGCATCACGCTGGCGATCACGCCGCTGCGCAAGGGCACGGGATGGCACGTGCTCATCCGGTTTCGACGGATGGCGGGCCTTTTTGCGTTCTTCTATGGCGCGACGCACTTCCTCATCTATGTGATTGCCGACCGGTTCGCCGGCCTCGACTTTCCAGACGGCATCGTCGCATGGAGCACCGCGCGCAATCTGGTGGTGTCGGTCGCCGAGGATATCTACAAGCGTCCGTTCATCACCATCGGGTTCCTGACGCTTGTCATGCTGCTCCCACTGGCTCTGACGTCGACCGCGGGCATGATCCGCCGCCTGGGCGGCAAACGTTGGCAGGCGCTCCATCGGCTTACCTATGTCGCCGTGATCACCGCTGTGATCCACTACTGGTGGCTCGTGAAGGCCGATGTCACCAGTCCGCGCTATTACGCCCTGATCGCGGCTTTCCTGCTCGGCATGCGGCTCTGGTGGGCCAAGGCGCGGCTTCTGTCACCGGTGCCGGCGCGCGCCACGCGTCAGGCGAGCTGACGCGGCATGCCAGCGCGCACGGCGCGCCCGCGAGGGAGTGGCACGGGGTGACGGGGGCCCCGTGAACGACCGAGCCGGGGTTCGGGGCGGAGCCCCGTTTAATTAACGCCCGATGGTGATTCGACCCTCCACCGCCGGCGCGATCGCGCCGCGCGCGGTGACGTAGGTCTCGAGCGCCGTCACCAGCAGGCGCCCCGTATCGGGCGACACGAGCGCCGTCACGCCGTCGAACATCGTGTAGCCATCTCCGCCGTTGAGGAGATAGTCGGGAATGGCGAGCGTGTAAGACCGCGCCGGATCCAGCGGGGCGCCGCTCACTTGGACGTCCGCGATGCGCTGACCGGCGGGCGCCGTCGGATTGACGCGGAACGTGATGCCTGACACCTGTGGGAAATGCCCGGCGACGACCGGGAGCTTTGATACCCCGTGCTCCAACGCTTGAAGCACGAGGCGTCCCGGCACGCGGACCTTGCACGCGACGTTGCCGAACGGATGGATCTCGAGCAGCGTGCGGCGCGTCAGAGTGCCCGCCGCATACATCCGGTCACCACGAAGGCCCCCGCTGTTGATGATGGCGATCTCGGCGTCGACGTCGGCGCGGGCCGCGTCGGCGACCAGGTTGCCTAGATTGGTCTCTTGGGAGCGCAGCACCGGGCTCAGCCCGTTCAACGGGACGCTCGTGCGGCCGATCGGTCGCAGGAGCTCGGTCCCGAGGCGCGCCTCCCAGTCGTTGATCACTGCGGCGGCCGCTGGATCCTCCCGATTGGCGGTCGTGATGGGCAGGAGCTCGTAGAAGCGCTCCACCGGGCCGGTCTCGCTGCGGCGGTTCAGATCGATGCGCGCGACGTGGCGGGCCTCCGTCCCGGCCTTGCTGATGAGCGTTCGGCCGACGACCGATGCGATGGGCACGTGCTCGTGACCGCCGACGATGACATCGATTTCGGGAAATCGCTCGGCGAGCGCCCGATCCTCCGCGTAGGTGAGATGCGTGAGCGCCACGATGACGTCGACGTTCTGTTGGCGGAGCACCGGCAGATAGGCGGCGGCGGCGTCGAGCGGCTCGATGAGATCGATGCCGGTGAGCCGATCCTTGGGCATGCCCTCGGTCGTGAGACAGAGGCCGATGATGCCGACTCGGAGCGTCCCGAAGGTTCGGACGAGGTACGGTGCGGCACCGCCGATAGGGAGCCGGGTCTCCCGGTCGATGACGTTCGAGACGACCCACTGCCACCGGGCTTCCCGCATGCGTTGGCGCAGCACGTCGATCCCGAAGTCGAATTCGTGGTTGCCGAGTGTCGCCACATCGAGCCCGATGGCGTTCAGCGCCTCGACCATTTGTGCGCCCTTGAACACGGTCGACGCGACCGAGGACGAGAGGAAGTCGCCGGCGATGAGCAGGAGCGGCGTCCGGCCCGATGTGGCGATGTCCTGCTTGAGCGCGCCGACGCGCGCGAGGCCGCCCATGCCGTCGACGGGCAGGGTCGAGTACACGTCGTTGATCTGCAGCAGCGTGACAGCGGAGGGACTGCGCGGGTGTGTGTCGTCGTGGACGGTCTGACTCGCCGGATGGGTCCAGACCGTCGCGGCGAGGACCAGCGACAGCACCAGGCGGCACGCATCTCGAATCGTCCCGCGTCGGAGCTTGAAACGCGCGGCCCAGCCCGACCGCGCACAGGGTCGGCGGTCCGGGCGCATGGGAGCGGCTGGCGTGTCCACCGAAAGGCTCACTGGACGGCGAGGGCGGACGGATGCGGCACGGATGGGTGGCTCGACGAGTGCCGAGCGAGCGTCAGCGGGCCGCAGAGCTCGGGCAGATGGGTCCGCCACCACAACGCGGCGACATCCTGGTTCCACTCGTCGCACGAGGTGCAGCAGACGGCCATGCGGAAGAGCTCCTCGGCGTTCTGCGGTCGATGGCTCGGGTCCTTTTCCAGGCACGCCATCACGAGCTCGTCGAGCGCCCGCGGGATCGGCATTTCGCTGCGCTGCGACGGGGGAATGGGGCGGTCGTTCACGTGCGCCATGAGTAGCTTGATCGACGACTCGGCCTCGAAGACACGCTGGCCGGTCAGCACATAGTAGGCGACGCAGCCCATCGCATACACGTCGGCGCGCCGATCGACGTCCGCGTCGCCGACGATGACCTCCGGGGCCATGTACGCCGGCGTTCCCGAGGTTCGATGGTCACCCGAGAGCAGCGTCTCGCGACGATCGCGGCTGGGCAGCTTCACGAGGCCGAAGTCGAGGACCTTGACGAAATCGTACTCGAGGCCCATGCGGCACACGTAGATGTTCGCGGGCTTGACATCGCGGTGGACCAGTCCTCGAGCGTGCGCATCGGCCAGCGAGTGACACGCCTGACGCAGCAGGTAGATCGCACGATTGGCGGGCACCGGCCCGAACTCCCGCACGAGCGACTCGAGATCGCGGCCGCTCAGCAGCTCCATCACGTAGTAGAAACTGCCTTCGCGGGTCGTCCCGAAGTCGAAGACTTGAATCGTGTGCGGCGAGTGCAGGGCTGCCGTCGCTTGCGCTTCGCGCTCGAAGCGGCGCAGGATCTGCGTCGTGTCGTCGCCGGCCGAGCCCAGCACGTCGGGCCGTACCAGCTTGATCGCCGCGTCTCGCGCGAGCAACCGGTGCTCGGCGCGCCAGACCTCGCCCATGCCGCCCTGGCCGAGCCGCTCCACCAGACGATAGCTCCCGAGCTCCTGGGCCTGGCGCAGCTTCTTCCCGAGCCGGAGCAGGACGATCGACGGCAGGATTGCGACGACGGCGCAAATGTAGTTCGGCAGGAACAGCGCCACCGTCGCCCCTACGGATGGCACGGGCAACCCGCGCAGGTGCGCGAGCCAGACTGCCAACGGGTCCATGCTGGCGGCGGCGACCGTCGCGATGAGCAAGCGACGCGGCGGCACGGCCGCAATCAACGCAAAGAGCAGGATGACCACGGCGTTCCAGGAGAGGAACATCAGCAGACGGCTGGCCGCGGGGAGGTTGACGACCGCGTTGATGACGGCGATACCGAACGCGTTCAGGAGCAGAAACGCCAGCCCCACGTTGGTCTTGGTTTCGGCTGGGTGCGAGGCGTACCGGACGTACAGGAACATCAGGCCCGAGACCACGGCGCCCGCGCCCTCGATCCAGATGGCGACCGAGGACCGCATGATGTTCGGAAAGACCGCCGGCGCCACTGCCAGATCCATGAGGAAGCCGTAGGTCCAGAGCGCGACGCCCAGGGCGCTGAAGAGCGACAGCCGCCGGACGTGGTCCGCGACGAGATCGTCGGGCAGGCGTCCCGAGGTGGACTGTGTGCCAGACGACTCGCTGACCGCGAGGTCGGTCCCTGGGACGACGAGCTGTTGGTACGGCTCCATGCGCGATCCGTCACCGGCCCGCGAACCGCCAGGTGCGGTCCGCTAGATCTTCGGTTTCCTAGATTCTACGCGCCTCGCGGCGTCTCCGGCGTCCTCCGCCGGGGGGGCTCCCGCCTGCCGGCGTAGCTCGGCCACGTTCATCACCACTGATTGGTTGTCGTGCTGGCGGAGCAGGTCGGCGAGGATGGCTTCACGCGGCCGCGCGGATCCCCGACCAGGTCGGCCGTTGTCGAGAAACGGCCAGAGCCGGTCGCGCACTGCCGGCGGCAGCACCTCTTCGAGGTACTCGAGCGCCGTGCCGCGAAGGCGTCGATCCGGACTGTGCAGCCCTCGATACGCGACGCGCAACGGCTCGGCCGGCAAGACGAGCGACAACAGAGCGAACACGTGGGCCAGGCTCTGGCTCGTGCGGTCGCGCAGGAACTCGTCGACTGACGCGTGGGGCTCACCGTCCTGCAGCCGGTCCAACAGCCGATGGCTCTCCCACACGGGTCGACTGACCGCGGCCTCACGCAGCACGACCTCGAGCGTGCGCCCGCGGTCGATCTTCACCAGAGGATTCCGTTCCTGGATCGCGGCCAGCGACCGTCCACACTGGAACCTGACCTCGAATCGGAGATCGTCGAGCCCGAGGAACAGGCCGTCGACCGCCCGCTGCGAGACGCAGAGCGAGAACGCGCGGGCCAGGCGGCGCCGCACCGTGAAATCCTGGTTCGGGTCGATGAGGGCGTCGGTCAACATGCCGACGCGCTCTTCGGACACCTTCCGCAAGGCGTCGACCGCAGTCTCGGCGATGCTGTCCCAGGCCAGGAGCGGGATGACGTGGGGCACGAGCGCGGCTGGCAGGCCTTCGGGGCGTCGCAGGATCGGCAGGATCCGCTCGCGATCTCGGGACATCAACACGGCGATGTCGAGGAGCAGCGGATCGTTCAGCGGCGAGAGCGACTCGCGGGCGAGCTCGCGGGCCGGCTTCTCGGCAGTCGACAACCGCCGGATCGCTTCGCTCTGTCCGGCGAGCGTCTTCAGGACGACCGTGCGCGTCGCCATGTCGTGGATGTCGCCGAGCTCGAGCTCCACGGCTCGATCGAGGAGGCTGCGCTCCAGCGTGCGCATGTAGCCGCGGTTGAGGCGGCTGGCGACCGCGATTGATACCGCGGCGCACCCCATCGCGAGCGCGAGCAACACGGCGTTCGGAGACGTCGGCCCAATCCACAACACGGCGCGGATGGTGCTGCCCCCCACCGCGTCACCTAGTCGATCGAAGCCGACGTCGATGAGCGATTTGGCGGCCCGTCGTTCTTTCGGGGATACGGGCGTGTAGAAGAGCTCGTAGCCCGAACGGAAGAGCGACGCTCGAAACAGCGACTCGCCGCCGCGCGCGACCACCAAGCTCTCGAGCCCCGGCGCGACCAGCCCACCGCCCGCGCCCGCCAGCAGGGCGAGCGAGGGTGTGCTCACGGCGAATCCGAGCCCGAGTCGCTCGAGCGCGAGACGGCTGAACGCGGTCTGCACGGCGAAGGTCACCAGGCTCGTGGCCGTGTAGTAGATGGCGAAGAAGCGCAAGAGCCCGTCGCCGCGCCCCAGGTTCGCCACGGCTTGTGCCTTGAACGCGTAATCGACCAGCGTCGCGCCGATCGTGCCCAGGAACACGAGCACGGCCAGACTGCGGAGATACGGAGCCTGGGCGAGCACGCGCAAGCCAGAGCGCGGTGTTTCGGCGGCGAGCTCGGGCGACGCGTCGGCAGGATCGGTCGTGTGCGCGACGTCGGCGGACCGAGTCAGCTCGGTAATCAGCCAGGCGGCCATCACGTTGAGCCCGGCCAGCACGAGCAGCATGGCCTCGGCACCGAAGATTACGGCGACGCGCTCGGCCAGCAGTCCACCGACCAGCCCTCCAAGCGTTCCCATCCCTGCGATCTGTCCGAAGCGCAGTTTTGCGGTGTGCGGATCGAACCGCTCGGTCGCCACGAGCCAGAAGCCGGAGCCGAGGAGCGGCCCGGCGCCCGAGACATGCAGGTACACGAACGGCGCCGCAAAGCCGGGTCGCGACCGCACGAGTGCCCAACCGACCACGAAGAGCGCGGCGCTCGCGAGGAACCAGCGCGGGACCATCCGGGCGGGCGCATGGCGCCGCAGCGCCTTCGAGCTTGCCGCCACTGCCAGGAGCGAGAACGCCGCGGTGACGATCACCATAGTCGGCAGCGACGTGACGTCGAGGCTTTCCAGGAAGAGCGCGTCGCGTGTCGCTTTGCCCGCGATGAACTGTGCGGTGACGGTGGCCGCGCAGAACATCGCCGTCCCAATGGCTGATGGGCCAGGCGGGTGTGTACCTCGCTTCAGGAAGATGAGCGGGAGGCGGGGGAGACCGAGGTGCGACGGCGACACGAGTGCATGCTACCACCCGAGACGTGCCCGTTTGAGAACTGGTCGAGCTGCGTCCGGACGCGGCAGTCGTGCCCGTTAGGGCGCTTTCGGTTTTCGTGTCGCGCGCGGTCAGGCCTTGGTGCGGTGGTCCTTGGGTCTCCCGCTCAGAGTCGTGGCGCAGAATAGCGGCGCGCCCGCGAGCGAGTGGCGCGGGGGACAGGGGCCCCGCAAGGGAACGAGCCGGGTGTGGGCGGAGCCCACGTGGATCAGCGTTTTCCGAGCCAGTCGACCGACACGCCGCCGCCGCCGGGTACCGCGACCGGCGTCACGCCGAAGCGCGTCTGGCCTCGGCCGATCGTTACGGTTCGGCCGCCGATGATGCCGAGGGCGGCTCCGAAGGCGACGTCGCTCAGGTAGTGACGACGCTCCTGGATTCGCGAGGCTGCGACGTAGGTTGCGACAGCATAGGCGGGGATGCCGACTTTCAGGCCGAGGTGGCGCTGCAGGACCGTGGCCGAGGCGAAGGTCACCGACGTATGACCAGAGGGGAAGGAATACTGCGTGCCATCGGGTCGTGTGCGACCCACTGAGAGCTTGATGCCCGCTGTCACGGCTTGGGTCAACACCTGGGCCTTGATGAGGTCGCCACCAATCGCGGCAACCTTCGGCGAGCGCGTGACGCGCCCCAGGCCATAGGTCGCCAGGGCGCCGATCATTTGCATCCGTGCGCCGCCAATGGTCGCGCCGGGGTCGAGGACCTAGTCGAGTGTGTTCGACCGTGAGAGTAGGCGGCTCGACGGTTGATCCGCCGAGGCGCTGAAGAGCGCGCCGGTGGCCCCGATGGCCAGCAGCGCCGCTGCATCACCCGATGGCAGTCGCTTGAAGTCTTGCACGAGCGAGCCGACCAGCCAGCCCAGGCTCGGAGATCCAGCGCTCGATGGAGGATCAGGCGCGGGGGTCCACGGGGTCTGCCCGACGGTGCGCGGCCCGAGCGGCGCGCTCGCTATGGGGGCCTGCTGTTGGGCGGCCGCGCTCGTGGCACCGACAGTGACGAGCGCGCAGTAACACAACGCGCGACAACCGGCATGCTTCATGATGCTCTCGGTGGGAAGTCGTGGACAGTTCTCAACAGTATACGGCCAGATCCGCTCGCGTCACCTGACTAGAAGACACAGTCGCCCTCCATCCGGTCACCTGGCCGCCTCCCTCCCTGTATCGTGAGGAGCCACCGACCTCGTCAGGCCCACGAGCTTCCAGCCTCCCTCGTCCTCGCGGCGAAAATACGCAGTCACCGGCAGTTGCCAGGCGACAAGGCCCGGGTGCTCGGTGCGAATGGTCACTGCAAGAAATGGGCTGGTTCGAAGCCGCTCCGGTAGTGCGGCCCGCGGTTCGGTCACCCGACCCGAAACGGTCTCGCCAACGGTGTTGCCCGTCGCGTTGTCGAAACTCGACCATTCCAGCGCATAGGCGAGCGGCCCCGCCGCGACTCCCGCGCGGTAGGCGGCGTTCTCCAACGTCAGCGTCCCGTCGCGGTCGAGTGTGGGGGACACGATCGGATTGACGCCGGTGAGCCACGCACGCACCACCTTGTCACGTCGGGCAATCAGCGTCTTGGCGACGTGCTCGGCCGCGCCCGGCTCGGAGTACCGTGCCTTGGCGACAATCGCGCGCACGGCCTCGTCCGAGAACCCCGCCACGAGGCGTGCCCCCCAGAACGCATCATCGGCGCGCATGTTGTCGAAGGCGGGATTTGGGTACTCGGGACGCCAGCCGACCGGGTCGAAACGCTCGGCCTCGAAGCGTCCCACGGCCTTGGCTTCTTCCCAGTACTCGGCTTTGATCCAGGGGCGGACGTAGAAACCGAGGCTGAAAAGCGTCTTGAGTGCCGGAGACCACTCCAGGATGTACTCGTTGCCGGCTCGAGGCACTTGAGCAACGGTGCTGCCGCTGCCGAGCGTCGATCCGAAATCGAACATGTAGTGCTTGATGGCGTGTCGGCCCTTCTCGCCCTCGAGCATGTCGAGCGAGTTGATGCCGCGCGAGTCGTCGTGGTTGATCCACGCGGCGAACACCCGGTTGGCCCGCAGTTCACGCCGATGCTCGTGCGGGTGAATGTCGTTCGGATCGTCGGGCCGCGTGCCGTAGTACTTGAAATAGCCGACGGGACGTCCATCTGCGAAGCGACTCGCCAGCACGCGGTATCGGCCGTCGGCCTGCCGCGCCGCGCGCGACAAGATGCGGTCGACATCCGATCGACGCATGGGCCGGCGTCGACCCGCCAGGTCGACCGTCGTCGCCTTGGGATCGACGACGATCGCGGCCGGATCGATCGTGGTGATGTATCCCTGCACGACGTTGTAGCCGAGCGCGTGATAGATCGCGGCGCCAATCACTTCGGCCGCGCTGCCCATTTCAGGATGCTCGGGCGGATCGAACTTGATTTGGTACAGGCGCCCCTCCGGCGATCGGACCCGGTACCCGGGCGTGATGCCAGAGCTCTTCTCTTGGACGATGGGCCACCCGTCGATGTCGAGGCTGGCGAGCTGATTGGGACCTCGGACGATCTCGTCCAGGGTCATCGAGTGGGCGCCGATCCGATTCGTGAACCACGACGAGTTGGGCACCTCGTCGATGGTGTTGACGTTCATGGCCTGCACGTTTCGGCGGTCACCAGGCTTGAAGAACGTGTGCTCGGCGAAGTCGTACCCGTTGCTCCCCTCGATCGGCCGCACGCCGCCGGCGTCGAGCGCTCGGTCATCGTCCACGAGGAGCGGATCGTCCGGATAGAAGCGGGGGGAGACGCCGAATCCTGTCGCCGTCGTGATGAGTCCCAGACAGGCGGCGGCCACGGCGAATCGTTCCGTCCGCGACGCGCGCAGGATGTGCGACGGATCAGAAGACATGGCCAAACCTGAAGATGAAGTGCTTGCCGCCGCTGCTGCCGAAAGCGCCCTCGATTCTGAGGAAGACACCGTTGATGGTGCCGAAGCGGAAGCCGATGCCGTAGTCCGACTCGAGATCGCTCAGGTCGAGATCGCGCGTGGACGAGGCCACCTTGCCCGCGTCGTAGAAGATGGCGCCATCGACGGCCGTGAAGATCTCCCATCGGTACTCGGCTTGAAGCAGCAGCGCGTGGCGGTCGCGGAAGCGGAAGCGCCGGAAGCCGCGCAAATCATCCGGCCCGCCGAGCGTGCGCTGGAGGAAGAAGGGGATGTCCGCGCCCGTATGCGGGTCGCCGACCGAGACCAGGCCGTGGAGCGCGATCACGCGACGGTTCTTGAGAAAGGAGATGTACTGCTGGAGGTCGGCCTCGTAGCGGTTGAACGCGTAGCGTCCGTCGAGCGTGTCATTGTAGTGATCGACGGACAACAAGTAGCGCCCGCCGGTGCGGGGGTTGAGGCGCGGCTCACGGTAGTTGAGGTCGGCGAAGGCACGCGTGCGAATGAAGTGGGTGTCGATGTCGAAGCCCGGAAGCGCGGACGTATCGAAGAACCGGTCGATCGAGCGCTGGTGATCGGCAGACCGTGCATCCGGCGTCACACGACTCACCGTGGTGCCGAGCGACAGCCACGGAAACGGCCTCACGGCGCCGGAGGCTCCGATCTCGGTGTTCCGCAGGGCGTAGAAGCTGGCATCGGAGCGATCGGACGCCGGGCCGAGGCCGAAGAACTCCTCCTGGGTGTAGTCGGACGCGCGGGCGAACGCCTCGGCGAACAGTCGTCCGTCGGCGAGCCTGGGCAGGGTCACGCGAGCGTCCGCCAGCCAATACTGCTTCATCGAGCCCATGGCGAACGCGCTGATGTCGACGCGTTCGCCGAAGAGCCCTGGCCGCCGGTATCCCGGGCCGACGGCAAAGCCACCGCCGGTGGTGACGTTGCCCATCTTCGGATAGAAGCCCTCGGCCGGATTGAGGATGCGCTCGAAGAGGCGTCCGTTCTCGAGTGCCAAGAGCGCCCGCTCGAGGCGGCCTGGCCTCGGTGGACTGAGCGATGCCGACTTCGCCTCGCGCGCCTCGCGTGCTTCCTCGGCCCGTGTGTCGGGCTCCTCCTGCGCCCCAGCGTGCGCCGGCAGCAGACAGGCGAGGGAGATGATGAGCAGGGGGACGCGGAACATCAGGCCGCCAGCGAGGACGCGTCGGGCGCCGTGCGCGTGCGGTGCTCGCGGCCGATGGCCGCGGCGAGCGCCAGCCACGCGATGACCAGCACGATGTTGATGACGGCGAATGAGCGGGTGCCCAGCGACAGCTGAAGGCCCACGAACACGATGACGGCTTGCAGCAGATCGCCCGCCCGCCAGAAGAAGGTGTCGATCGCCTGCTTCGCCTTGTACTTGGCTTAGCGGCTGGTCGGAAGGAAGAGCGCATGCCGCGCCGTGTTGTTGATCGAGTAGTCGGTGCTGTTCTCGATCACCTTGGCCATCCGGACGATCGAAAAGATGGGCAGGAAGGCGATGAGCGAATAGCTTCCCAGCGCGACGAGCGGCAGCACGAAGAGGGCGCCCCGCACGCCCAGATACTTGAGCACGCGCGAGACAAGGAAGGCGCCGAACAGGAACGACCCCAGGTTGACCGCCGTCTGCACCGTGCCGCTCATCGTGCCGATGTGCCCGCGAAGCATCGCCAGCTGAACCGGTGAGAAGCCCTCGGTGCTCGTCGCGCCGGGTGCGATCGCGCGAATGGCCTCGGTTCGAATCAGCACGTTCAGCAGGAACCCCCCCAGGGTGTTCACGAGATTGAGGACGAGGATGAGGAGCGCGATGAGGAGCAGGTAGCGCTCGCGCAGAACCAGCTGGAAGCCACCGGTCTTTTCGAGCGGCGCTTCGGCTCGCTTGCCTGCGGCGTCGAGGCCCGAGGCGCGCTCTCGTCGGTTCACGAGGAGCGTCACGCCCGTGCTCAGCGTGATGCCGACCGCTGCCACCACCATCAGGAGGTAGGCATCGACACCCTTGAATGCTGCCGTGGCCGCCCCCGCTCCCACCACCGCGCCGAGCGACGCACCCAGGTTGATGATGGGGAACAGCCGGTTGCCGCGGTCGTTCGTGTAGATGTCGTTCGCAAACGCCCAGAGCTGCGCGACCACGACGATGTTGAAGACGCCAATCCAGATGTAGAAGGGAATCCCGATCGGAATGCCGGCCGAGCCAAGCAGCCAGAAGACGAGCAGATGCGACGCGAAGAACCAGGTCACGCCGCAGACCAGCTGCATCCGATCGACCTTCGACGCAAACGATCCGTACGCTGGCACCAGTCCGAGCAAGACCAGCGCCTGGCCAGCGGCCGAGTAGCTGCCGAGCTCGGCACCCCCTTCGCTGAGGATGAGCGCGTCGCGAACGATCTTGAGGATGGAGTAGAAGACGAACAGGAGAAAGATGTTGGTCGCCAGGAGCAGGACGCCGACGCCCTCGCCCGCGTGCACAGTCGTGAAAACCGAGAGCGCGCGGTCGAGCCGCGATCGGGGCCGCGCGAGCGGCTCGGCTGTGCGGAAGGTGGCCATTAGTGTCGACTGCGGCCGGCGATCTGCATCCTTAGATGCCGGCCGATCTCCAGAGTGTCACATTCTCCGCGATCGGACGCCGTTTGGGCGATTCGACCTGCGGCGGAGCGGTGAGCAGGCCTTTCATGAGCGCCGAGGCCAAGGACGGGCTGGCTCGTGACCGTGGACCTCGCGCTCGGGTACGCGTGAACCTTCCCCAACATCACGCCCAACCGAACGACCAGGGACGGACCCAGTCCAGGGCCCAAGCACGAAGGCTTGATAGCGCGCGCCACGAAAACCGGACGCCCACGACTCAGAGTATCCTTCGCCACCGCGCGATCTGGTCGAAGTCCACGTTCCCCCCGCTCAGGATGACGCCGATCTGCTCCGCCCCGCTTGTCACCGATTGAGCAAAGAGGGCCGCCGCCCCCAGGGCGCCGGTCGGCTCGACGACGAGCTTCAGCCGTTCCCAGAGGTAGAACATCGCGCGCAGCAGGTCCGGGTCGTTGACCGTCGTCATGTCCGCCACGTGGGACAGGATGATGGCGAAGGTGAGCGCACCGAGCGACGGCGTCATCGCCCCGTCGGCCACCGTCACCGGATGATCGACCCGCTGGAGCGATTTCATCCGAAACGACCGGGTGCCATCGTCGCCGGCCGCCGGCTCGACGCCGATCACGCGGCATCCGGGCGAGAGGGCCTGTGCGGCGAGCGCCGAGCCCGACAGCAGACCGCCTCCCCCGCACGGGACGAGGAGCAGGTCCAGTGGGCCGGTGTCCTCGAAGAGCTCGAGCGCCGCCGTGCCTTGCCCCGCGATGTTGTCCTGGTGATCGAAGGGTGGCACCAGGGTCAGGCCGTGCGAGTCGGCGAGTCGGCGGCCGATCGCCTCTCGGTCCTCCGTGGCGCGATCGTAGGTCACGATGCGACCGCCGTATTCCAGCGTGGCGGCTCGTTTGACCGCTGGGGCGTCGTTCGGCATCACGATCGTGCGCGGGATGTCGAGGAGCTGGCCGGCGAGCGCGATGGCCTGCGCGTGGTTGCCCGACGAGAAGGTGACGACGCCCCGACGTTGGGCGTCCGCGGGCAGGCTCGCGAGCGCGTTGTAGGCGCCGCGGAATTTGAAGGCGCCCGCGCGCTGCAGGTTCTCGCACTTGAACCAGACGTGCGCGCCCACGCGAGCGTTGACCGAACGTGAGGTGACGACCGGCGTCCGGTGAGCGATCCCCTTCAGACGTCGCGCCGCACGCAGGACGTCGTCAGCGATGGGCAGCGCGGGAGCGGAAGAAGGCACGTGCGTTGTGGCCGGGCTGGAGTGCGCGGTCGACATGTGGGCGCTCGATTGAGAAGCGGTGGTTATGGTAGCATTGGCTTGCGGTGTGGTGACGCGGGGTGGAGCAGTCCGGTAGCTCGTTGGGCTCATAACCCAAAGGTCGCGGGTTCAAATCCCGCCCCCGCAACCATTTCAACTTGCAGCGAGAGGTCGCCTGTTTCGGGCGACCTCTTCGCGTTTGTGGCGGCCGACAGCATGGCCGCGAGATTCCCCTTCAATTCGATTTTGAGCTCGCCCTGCTCCGGCGTCAGGGTGATGGCGTCGATGAGCCCTCGGAGAGCCTCCGTGGCTTCCGTGCGGGTCTCTGAGCGCTCCAGGGCCTGGGCCAGCGTCGTAACCTTCTGGCGGTACAGGTCGGCCATCTCGGGGTGCAGAAGGGGCGGCGCCTCGTCGGCCGTCTCGAGCCGCGCCTGCAGATCCTTCCGGCGAGCATCGAGTGTCTTGATCTCGGCCTTGCCCTCGTCAACCGCGATCTCGTCGTCCAGCATCAGGTTCAAGAGCTTCTTGATCCGTGTACTGATGCGCTCGACGTCGCGCTTCGCGGACGACAGACTGGCGCGCCGTTCCATCCGAAGGCGGTTCATCTCGCGAGTGAACTCGTCGCAGAATTCGTCGAAGAGATCCTGCTGGAGCAGCTTCTCCTGCAGCGCACGAAGCACACGCGCTTCCACCTCGTCGCGCCTGATGGTGAGGTGGTTGTCGCACCGTCCCTGGTCCCGAGCACCGAAGCATCCGAGCCGGTTCTTGCCCGACATAATGAACCCGGCGCCGCAGATGCCGCATTTAGTCAGTCTGGAGAACAGGTACTGCGGCCTCTTGGCCGCACCGAGGGCACCGGCAGTCTTCACCGTGTGTCGCGTCTGATGCTGGCGTGATTTTGCGGCGGTCCAGAGGTCGTCCGGCACGATGCGCAGTTCCGGCACTTCCTTGCGCATCCATTCGGCTTCCGGGTTGAGGCGCGACACGCGCTTTCCGGTGTCGGGGTTCTTCACGTAGCGGAGGCGGTTCCACACCAGGCGGCCGATGTACAGCTCGTTGTTCAGAATCCCCGTGCCGCGCTTGCCGTTGCCGTAGATCGTACTCGGGCTCCACGCGCCGCCGAACGGTCCGGCAACGCGTTCGCGATTCAGGTTCTTGGCGATCTGCTTCGGCGAGACTCCAGCGACGAACTCGCGGAAGATCCGCTCGACGACGCGCGCTTCATCGGGCACGATCTCGCGCTCGCCCGTCGTCACCGTCGCACCGTTCAACGTCTTGACGACACGGTAGCCGTAGCAGAGGCCGCCAGCCGACTTGCCGTCCTCGACGCGACCGCGCATGCCGCGGTGAGTCTTCTCGGCCAGGTCCTTCAGGAACAGCGCGTTCATCGTTCCCTTGAAGCCGATGTGAAGGTGCGTGATGTCGCCCTCAGCGATCGTCACGATGTTCACGCCGGCGAACGTCAACCGCTTGAACAGACCAGCCGTGTCTTCCTGGTCGCGACTGAAGCGATCCAGCGACTCGGCTAGCACGATGTCGAACCGGCGGTTCAGGGCGTCGCGCATCAGCGCCTGGAAGCCCGCACGCAGCAGCGTCGCACCAGATACCGCGTGGTCCGTGTACTCCTCGCAGATCGTCCAGCTCTGACGCTCGGCGTACGCGCGGCACACCCGGAGTTGATCGGCGATGGACGCGTCCCGCTGGTTGTCCGACGAGTATCGGGCGTAGAGGGCGACCTTCACTTCAGGCACCTCACTGAATCGTGCGCGACCGCTGCTTCAGCTCCAACTCGAAGCACTCACGCGCGGCCTGCCGCGCCAGGGCACGGACGAACACGCGAAGTGAGGCGTCTGCACTGTTGCCGTTTGGCCCGTTGTCTTTCGCTCGCGCGCGAGCGCGCCAGCGCCGGCCGCGTCCCCTTCGTCGCGATCGTCTTTCGGCCATGATACGCCTGCCCATTCCGAGCGTCGATGCCGCTGTTGTCCACGGTGATGGGCGCGCTGAGCGCATTTCCCGACGCATCGACTTCTGACAGGCGTACCGCCGTGGCAGCGTGATGATTGGACATGAGGTTGCACGGTCGGATCTGCGCCTGGCCTGAGACCGAAGCGCAGTCCGACTCGTTTGCCAGATTCGCGGACGTGACGTCGCACGACTGGACAACCTGGAAGTGGCTTGAGAAGTGGGGAACGAACCGTGGTCTGAAGCCGCCGATTCGAACATGCTCCACATCGGGCGATGTGGAGGGGGCTGCGAACTGCAGCCAGCGAAGATGATCCGACAGTAACGCCGCCGGCGACTGTCGTCAAGCACTTCCGTTGTGGCCGTCGATAGTTGCCAGAGCACGGGCTCGCGGCTCGCGCGGTCAAGGCCGTCAGCCGCGCGCAGCGCGGGCGGAGCAGAACCAACCCAATGCGAAGCGCCTTGAGCGCGCGAGTCGCGAGCCGCACAATGACCACGCGACGGCCGAAGATTGCGAGTGGATCTACACGCGTTCAGCGCCGTCTCGATACACGAATCCGACTACGACCTCTCCGGCTGAGAAGCGGACTGCATGGCGTGAGCGACCACATCGCTGGCCGCGGGCTTGGCAGGCCAAGCGGTCTAAAATGGTGGTCGCTCACGCCACGGTACTGCCATTGACCACCTCGCAGACGGCATCGCACTTTTTGGGCGGCATAGAACGCCGCCCGATTCGACTGCTCGGCAACTCGCAGCGCTGATTGAAGTTGGCGTGAAGCAATCGCAATGGCGAGCGCATCTTCATCGACTGCGATTCGTGTTGAGGTAGGTGGACGAGAGGGGGAACACCTCGCGCGAGGCCCTGTTCCCCCCGGGTGTTCCCCCTCCTGTTCCCCTTCCGGGCACCGTTTGCCGCGCCATCGTCTGGGCGCGAGTAGAATCGGTTCGCCCTATCCGACCATCAGCCAGGAGTTCCGTGAAGACGAGAATCACCATTACGCTCGACGTGGAATTACTGCGGGCCGCCAGGGCCGTCGCCGCCGCAGAGGGCCGTCCGGTCAGCGCGCTGCTGACCGATTAACTTGCTGCCATCGTACGCGAGCGACGGGGCTTCGCGCAGGCTCGTGACCGGGCCCTCGCGCGTCTCCGTGAGGGCATCGACTTGGGCTGGAAACCAGCTCGATCCCGGCAACGACGTGCACGAGCGCTAGGCGGGCCACACTACGTGGCAGCCGAGCGTATGGCTGCCTCCAGCCCTGGGCTACTTGAACGGGTTGATGACGCGAACGCCCTCGAAGTCTTCGAATCCGGGCAGGTCCTCGGAGTACAGAATCTCAACGCCAGCTTCGACACATGCCGCAAGGATCAAGGCGTCCCAGAGCGACGCTCCTCGCGTGAGATGGAGTTCCTTCGCGCGGGTCAGATTGCCGTCGGTGGGCATGACGAGGGGCAGAAGATCCCGGAACTCGCCGAGGCGACTCCAGGCGTGAGCTGGGGTGAATCCCTGTTTGTCGAGCTTGCGAGATGCTGCGAGGAATTCGCAGGCGACCTGCCACAAGAGGACGCCGTCCTGAGCGTCGGCAATGAGGTCGAGAGCGATTTTCTGACGCCGTGGGTCGGCCTGATCGCAGGCGTAGATCAGGACGTTCGTGTCAATCGCGATCATGCAGTTCCTCTCGGCTGGGGAGCGGCCCCTCCGAGAAAAAACGCATGCTCGCGATACCGGCCTTCAGCCGAGCGACGGCAGCCTCGCGATCGCTCACGGGTTCCTCGATCGTCTCCACGGTCAAGCGCACGCGCTGCTGGTCCTGAAGGCACAGGTCGCGTGTGGGTTTGAGGACGCCGCCGGTGTAAATGGCCTCGACTTTCTGGGTCACGTCAATGCTCCTCAGCCAGAGTAGGACGAGTCGGGCGCTGATGCAACTCTCGACGGACGGAGCGTCTGGGCGGCCGACAGCATCAAGTCCCGAGGGCGGATTCACAGCTCCCAAGGGACGCGTCGCGTCGCGTAACGGCATACTCGGTGGGCGCTCGGCGGGCCATGCCGGCTCATGTGGCAGGCCGTTAAGTCAGGCTATCTCGCCCATCCTGGAGAGGTGTTAGTATTGGCCTGATTCTGGGCAGTTGATAACGATCGGTGGTCGAGTACACGAGGGCGGAATGAGTGGAGTTCGCCGTCTACCGGCTCTTGTATTGTTGATTACGATCGTGCTCTGCGTACCCGCGCACGCGCTTCAGCTCACCGACGAAGATCCGGACGAACTTTGGGCCAATCGGGAAGAGTTCCCGAGCGCAATGCAGGCCCTGAAGGTTTGGGACCAGCGTCTCAAAGCCGACTCCGACGACTTCGAGTCGGCGTGGAAGCTCGCGCGAGCGTGCTATTGGATTCAGCCCCGTGTCTCTGCCCGCGACGCCGACCGCGAACGCAAGCGCGGGCTCGACGCAGCCCGGCGCGCAATCAAGCTGAGGAAGAACAGCCCCGAGGGCCATTACTGGCTGGCGCTCAACTTGGGCGTCCTCAGCGAGTCCCTCGATTGGGAGGACATCTTCGATGCCGGTTTTGTCACGATGCGGCGCGCTCTCGAAGCGGTGATCAAGGCCGATCCCGCGTTCGAACAGGGAGCCGCTCACGCCGCGCTTGGACGGCTCTACTCCAAGACGCCGGTGTTGATGGGCGGAAACAAGAAGAAAGCCGAGGAGTACCTGCGAGGGTCGCTGAATTTCGATTCCGAGAACGCTTTGGCTTTGTTTTTTTTCGCGGAATTCCTCGTCGATCGAGACCGCAAGGCGGAGGCTCGTGCCGCACTCGAAAGACTCTTGGCTGCTCCTACGCATCCGGAGTGGTCACCTGAGAGCCGGGAATTCAGGCAGAAGGCCGCCCGACTTCTCGACAGGCTCGAGCCGCAAGGCTAACAGCACTGGCAAAAGGAAATTCCTATGCGACGACATGGTATGCGGTGCCGTCTTGCTTTCGTGCTCGCCTTCATTTTGGCAACGCCGTTCGTGCGCGCGGCTCCGCAGTCCGCACAGTCGACGGCCTTGAACACTAGGCTCGAAGACCCTTCGGGGTTGGCGGTGAACGCTGCGGGTGATTTGTACATCTCGGACACTCGGCAACACCGCGTACTCAAGGTCAGTGCCTCGGGCGTGGTGACTGTGGTGGCTGGGACTGGAAAGGGCGGCTATTCTGGTGATGGCGGTTAGGGTCGCCTCGCACTGCTCGATACCCCTACTGGCCTCTGCCTCGGGCAGGACGGAACTCTCTATATCGCCGACACGAACAATCACGCCATTCGACGTGTCGGCCCAGACGGCATCATCGTCACCGTTGCCGGCACTGGCAAGAAGGGATTCACCGGGGACGGGAAGCCAGCCACAACAGCGAAGCTGGCGCAGCCGTTCGACGTCGAAGTGACCAACGATGGAGTTCTCTATATCGCGGATGGCGGTGGCATCAGACAGGTTTCGCCGTCTGGGGTGATCCAGACCGTAGCCAAGGTAAGGGCGTTGGCTCTCGCCCTGGATCGGAATGGGCAGCTCTATCTCTCGCAGCTAAACAAGGTCATGAAGCTCACACCCTCTGGTGCAGTTGAGACGGTCGCCGGCGGCGAGTACTCGGGAGGCGACGGCGATGGCAGGAAGGCGACCGTAGCAAGGTTATCCAACGCCATCGGCATAGCAGTCGATGGCGAGGGCAACCTGTATATCGCCGACCAAAACAATCACCGCGTTCGGAGAGTCGGGCCGGATGGCATTATCCAGACCGTCGTTGGCGACGACACGTACAATGCCATTCGAAACGACTATATTCCGAAACTCTACGCTTGGCCGACCGCGCTTGCCGTCGACCAAGAGGGCGATATCTACTATGCGTCCGGCGGCGACGCTGTGAAAGACTATCGAATTCCGCAGACGTATTCCCCGTCACTTGGTGCCTCGCAGGCGTCCGCCGTCGCGACCATCAGTCAGACGACCAGCGATCTCGCTCGCGGTGTGGTCCATGGAAAGGACGCCACTTACCTTCCCTGGAATGGGGCGCGGTTCATTCTCAGAAAGTCCGTTGACGGCGTCGTTTCGGTCCTGGTTGGGAAGGTGCCATAGCGCTCTTGGTGACTGGGACGTGCCCGCCTCTTGAGTAGCGCACTGGGTTTGGTGCCCCACGTGCCTGGTCCAATCTCACCGCCTTTCAGGCGTTAGGCTTTCAGCCTCCCGGTACGGTTCAAGGGGGCGGAATTGGGTGAGTGCCACCATGTCGCGCACGCGGTTCGGGATATCAATACCACTTTGTCCTGTATCACCAAGCATCGATACGAGGTGCTCCGTGGGGAGGTCGCGGAGCACGACCGCCGGGCCCCATCCACATGCTGGTGGTGGTGCCGCCACAGTTGGCGCCGGCCAAGTTGATGCATTCCTGAAGGGGCGCTCCGCATAGCGCCCGCAGTCCGCTTCGCCCTCACGCGGCCCCGTTCCACAGCTGCAAGTACCGCCGGTTGCACGCCCCCGCAACCATTTGAACTTGCAGCGAGAGGTCGCCTGTTTCGGGCGACCTCTTCGCATTTTCCGCCTCCGCCAAGGCTACGGTGGACGCGCCGTAGCGCAGTGGGCGATCGTGATAGCGCGAAGGCGGGGTGGCGGCCGACAATATGGTCGCGAGATTCCCTCTCAGCTCGATTCGCAGTCTTGGCTCGCCGAAGCATGAGTCCTCGCCGACATGCGAAGGGGCTCGCCCTCTTCTGGGTCAGGACGATCGCGTCGATGAGACTTCGGAGTGCCTCCGGGGCTTCAGTGCGGGTCTCTGAGCGCTCCCGGGGCCTGAGCAGCGTCGGCAACTTTCTTCCGGTACAGCTCAGCCACTCAGGGCGCAGGCGGCGGAGCGTTCCGCGAACGGCCAGCCTCGCCTTCAATCCCTCGCGGCGGGCGGCGTTGCGATCATCTCATCCTCGACCTCGAATGGCGGCACGCCGCCCCTCATTACCGCGACCAGACTCTTCCGACAGGCTTCGCTCCGCTCAATCTCCCGCTTTGCTGAAGACGGGCCCGAGCGCTGCTCAATCCACAGGCGGTCTATCTCGCCCGCGACCTTCGGCACGAACTCCTCGAACGGTCGTGCCGACGCAGCTGGTCCTTCCAAGCGCGGCCAGCCCTCACGGTTTCACGCGTCGTACCTGCGCGTGCCCCGCGCCGAAGCACGCGCCCAAACTCCAGTGAGACTCTCCCGCATCGACGCCGCCATGCGCGTCAGCGCAGGTGCGACCGCCGACCCACGCCGCCATGCAAGTCCGATCGTGCGGCCGGGCCCATGGGGCCCGAACGACCGTACGACGAGCTGGCCCCGACGATTCTCCACCGGCACGGCGATCGACGGCAGCAGCGTGACGCCGCGCCCGGCGCTGGCCATCTGCACGAGCGTCGCCAGACTGGTTGCCCGAAAGGCATCCTCGTGTGCGCCAGCGTGAGCGCAGAGCTGCAGCGCTTGGTCCCGGAAGCAGTGGCCGTCCTCGAGCAGCAGAACGCTTTGGTTCCTCAACTCGTCGACCCGAGCCCGCCGTCGTCCGACCGATAGCGGATGCGCCGGCGAGGTCGCCAAGAGAAACGGATCGCGCATCAGCGCGGTGTGGTCGAGGCCGGTCACGTTGGCCTCGAGCGCGAGTACCGCGGCGTCGAGCGCGCCGTCGTGCAGCTGGCGCACCAAGCTTGCGGTGCGCTCCTCGCTCCACACGAGCGACAGACGCGAGTAGATGCGGGACAGCGCCGGAGCGAGGTCCGGCAGCAGATACGGTGAAATTGTCGGGATGATGCCAATCCGCAGCGTGCCGGTGAACGGGTCGGCCAACTGCCGCCCCAACTCGTGCAGGTCGCCCGCCGCCACGAGCACGGAGCGAGCCTGTGCCACCACAGCCGCGCCCGCGGCCGAAACGCGTACTCCGCGCCGGTCTCGCTCGAAGAGCCGCACGCCCAGCACGTGTTCGGCCTGGGCGATTTGAGCGCTGAGCGACGGCTGCGCTACGTGGCAGGCCTCCGCCGCCCGCCGAAACCCGCCGAGGTCGGCCACGGCCACGACGTACTGCAGCTGCCGCAGCGAGACAGGAAAGGGGGCCAGCAGGTCCATAGCCACAGACTATCACTGTGAAACAACTGATGTGTTTGACCGGCTGTGCAGTGGGATGACACTCTGACGCTGCGGCTCGAGTCCCGCCGCATCTACGAAGGAAGGCGCTATGCCCAAGGTCCTCAGTTCCCTCGCCGCCGTCTGCGCGGTGACTGTCCTCATGTTCGTGCCGGCCTCGACGGCTCGCGCTCAGGGGGCACCCCAGTCGGCCGCCTACTGGTGGCCCGAGCAGCTCGATCTCTCGCCCCTGCGCCAGCACGGCGTTGCATCGAATCCGCTCGATCGCGATTTCGACTACAAGAAAGCCTTCGCGACGCTTGACATGAGCGCGGTGAAGGCCGACATCCGGAAGGTGCTGACCACGCCTCAGCCGTGGTGGCCAGCCGACTACGGCCACTATGGCCCGTTCTTCATCCGAATGGCGTGGCACGCCGCCGGCACGTACCGCGTCGGCGACGGACGCGGCGGCGCGGGCGGCGGACAGCAGCGTCTCGGGCCCGAGAACAGCTGGCCCGACAACGGCAATCTCGACAAGGCCCGGCGGCTCCTGTGGCCCGTGAAGCAGAAGTACGGTCAGAAGATCTCGTGGGCCGATCTCATGGTGCTCGCCGGCAACGTTGCGCTCGATTCGATGGGATTCAAGACGGTGGGTTTCGCCGGCGGCCGCAAAGACGACTGGGAGCCGGACCTGGTCTACTGGGGCAAGGAGAAGACGTTCCTTGCCGACGAGCGCCACTCGGGCGACCGGCAGCTCGAGAACCCGCTGGCCGCCGTGCAGATGGGACTCATCTACGTGAATCCCCAAGGCCCGAACGGCAAGCCGGATCCGCTGGCTGCCGCACGCGATATCCGCGAAACGTTCGGCCGCATGGCGATGAACGACGAGGAAACCGTTGCGCTGATTGCGGGCGGCCATACGTTTGGGAAAGCGCACGGCGCCCACGATCCAGCCAAGTGCGTGGGGCCGGAGCCCGCGGAA
>Ga0194132_10001015_pt1 | contig 56922 bp, 61 predicted proteins | sample TA2KigOf80mmetaG_FD_148612 | JGI IMG/M metagenome (GOLD analysis project Ga0194132, IMG submission 148612) | Freshwater microbial communities from Lake Tanganyika, Tanzania - TA2015054 Kigoma Offshore 80m | ecosystem: Environmental > Aquatic > Freshwater > Lake | place: Tanzania: Lake... | reverse complement strand
GCTTGTGATTGTTCAAGCACATGATCCCCTGCGCCTTGGTTTTCGCTTTAGCCAAAGCCGGCAGAAGCATCCCAGCCAAAATCGCGATAATCGCAATAACCACCAAAAGTTCGATCAACGTGAACGCGCGGGAGCGTTTCTGGCAAGTGATATGGGTCGTGGACCGGGATTTCATTTTTGCATATCGGCGTGTGGGTTGACTGTAAGACTGTACTTGCGGTTTTTGTACGTTAGCGCGTCCTCAAATGCAATTCTGCGATACGGCAGACTGAAAGTCTGCGTTACGCCGACGACTTGTGGATGCACTGAGGCGAACCAGGGGCGTGCGCTTGCGCTTTTACCGGGCCGTGGACAAGAGTGCTTCGTAAGCGGCAAGCGCGCGGCGATACTCTTCCAAGGCTGCGGGAGGCAAAAGCGAACCGCTCCGAGCGATCTCATCTTGGACACGCTTGACCAAAAACTCGACTTCCTCGCGCCGCGGACGAAGCGGTTTGCCGGAAACTTCGACGAACCACGGCGCCGTATGAGCGAAACGGAATCGGCCTTCCGCTCGTTCCTCCCAACACCGCACCGCCATCCAACCAGAACCATCGAGTTCCACGGTCGCGTCGAAACGGGCCTCGTGCGCCCCGGTTTTGGTCTCTTTACGCTTCGGTTGAAAAGTTCGCGCGACTTCGCCGTTGACGATTACTTCGATCCTGGTCGCGGGTTCGATGCTCACGACTTCGCCGGAAAGCCGAAACCGCCGATTGCTTCTACCTCTTGATTTGAACACATGTCCGGATTTTTCCCCGTTCACCTCTGCAAACAGCATTGGCCCGGTCGTTACAAAACTGCGTCCATTCTTCAATCCATCCACCCAACCGTCATAACTGAAGCCGCGCGGCAAATGCACGTAGACGCGGCTGAAAGCCAGCGGGACCGGGTGAACCCCATTTGCGGTCCCGGCTGCCGGTTGCAAGCGAAAGCCACAATTCAAGAGCGCGTAATAGTTAAGGAATCCGTACAGCGTCCACTCGCGCTCAGTCCCAGTGCCTGTTCCGATCTTCATCCACGCGGGCGCAGGCACGGCCCAATTCTTAATCGAGTAATCCACGCGCCAATGATGGTTGTTCGCCAATTCAAAAAGATCGGGCCGAACAATCGACGCCAATGCCATCGACCAATCCCAATTGTGCTTTTCCAGATCGAGCAGGGCGCCTTCCGCACGGGCTCGCTCAGCCACTCGGCTGATCGGCAGCGCGGGCAAATCGAACACCGACTTGTGATTGACGACCAGCAGGGCCCCCAGCGTGTGCGACCGCTTCGCCGTCGAGAAAATCTCGTACTCGGTGTTGCGTGGATAAAAGACGTGGGTCGCATCGACATGCACCGGCGCCGGCGTGAAATCGCCCTTGAAATTGCGCCCGCTCTGCATCGGGGAAACATCCGCGTCAGTCGTCCAATAGACCATGGGAAAGACGACGTTGACATCCTCGGCCGCGATCACGTTAGGCAATTCTGCCGGGTCGCGATGCGTGTGCGTGTCGCCCGAAAACCAGCCTCGCGCGGGCATGTCAATCAATCGCCGCAACGGGATTGCAATCTCAGTCGGATGCTCACCGATAGTCACATCGCGCCGCGCAGGAAAGTATTCTTTGCCATGCTCCGCCAGAAACGTGTAGCGGCCCGGTGGCAGCTGAAGTTCGAATGGGTGGGCCGACAACGTCGTGTGCATCTCAACAGCGTTAGTGTTCCCCCGGTTTCCACGCTGGTACGTAATCGCCGTCCCGTCTCTCGAGGCCGAATCCGGAAAGAACCAGTGGCCGGTTTCGTCGCGAATGTAGAGCCGCGCCGCCAGGAAGCGCCTTGTCTTCTCGTCGATTGCTCCACCGCGGACCTTCGTCGTTTTCTCCGGAACACGTTTGCGCTGCTCGATGACAATTGTCGCATCGGCAGGCGCTGTGTTCGGATCGACAAATCGCGCCAAGTCGCGCAGCGCCATCACGCGATAGCCATTTCGATGAAGGTACTCCAGATATTGCTCGAACAATGCTGGCGGCGTGTGAACCCAGGGATGTTCATTGTCAGGGACACCATGGAATTGGAGGACCGCGATCCGGCCGTTGCGCGCCTGTTGCACGGCTCGCTGCAAATCCGCCAAAGTCCATTTCGGCCGTCCGTCTCCGGCGGATGGAATCAAGAGCGGATGATCGAGGCCCGGTTCAAATGCGAAGCCCCTGCCTTCGTCGTAAGGATGTTCCGGGGCGCCGCCTCGACGTGCAAATCGAATTCCCAATTGTTTAAGAATTGGAAACGCGTTCGTTGTGATGGCATTTCCGGGATAGGCGAAACTGGTTGGCTTGGGAATCCCGTGCTCCGCGCAACGCGCGTTGATGGCTTCAATCTGTTCTGGCAGTTTGTTGACGTTCCCGGCGTTCACCCCCATGTGGTCGCGGGTGTGATTGCCGATCTCGAAGCCATCCCGATGCAACTCGGCAATCTGTTCCCAAGTCATGTAATCCATCTTGTTCGTTCGAAACGAAAATCCTTCCGTAATGAAGAATGTCGCACCAAAGCCATACTTCTTCAGCAGTGGCCGAACAACCGAATGATGGGAGGCCACAGAATCATCGAACGTTAACACGACGAGTTTGTCTGGAATTGGTTCGAGCGCGCGGCTGATGATTTGGCCTAAGCCAAGTAAAAACAAGACGCCGAAGAAACAAAGGCGGTGGGTTAGGAATCGTGGATTCATACGTTGGATTCTGCCTGGCGCGGAGCTGGAATCAACTCTTCCCATAAACCGTCGGGCCGGAACAGGGTGCACCTCAGTTTCTGGCAAACAAGGTTCACCACGGCATTGCCCTTGGGATTCATCCCGCCATGGAATTGTCTTGAAAGCATCCCAGGCACCCGATACTTCTGCCGTCGCCAGCTTGCACTCGGACGAGCGCCGCGGTTGCGCAAACACAGTCACTTGGCACTGGAGCCCACATGGATCAATACGGGATCATCATCGGCGCAGCACTGTTAGTCATCGTAAGCGCCTGTGCTTGGTTTCTCGGAACGAAAGCTCACGCTGAGGTCCGCCGCTTTCGCGACGAACAGCACGAACACTTCCGCGGCCGGCCCGATTCGTAATTCCACGAAAACCTTGTGACCCATCCCGCCCAAGATTCTACCGACCGCGACAAGGCGGTGCTGCACGAATTCGGTTACGCGCAACAACTGCTTCGCGAGATGGGAGGGTTCTCCAACTTTGCGATTTCCTTCTCCATTATCTCGATCCTGACAGGCGCCGTGACGCTCTACGGCGTTGGTCTCAACGCCGGCGGACCGGTCGTGATGAGTATTGGCTGGCCGTTGGTAACGCTTTTTGTCCTTTTCGTCGCCGCGGCGTTAGCAGAATTGGCTTCGGCCATTCCGACTTCCGGCGCGTTGTATCACTGGGCATCGCTGCTGGGCGGACCGACTTGGGGCTGGATTGCCGCTTGGCTGAATTTGGTGGGGCTCATTGCTGCCATTGCCGGTATTGATTACGGCTGCGCGCAATTCATCACCCCGCTGCTCGGCCTGGAAGAAACGCCCCGCAATTTTATGTTGGTCTTCGGCGCATTGCTGCTGTCGCACGCAATTCTGAACCACATCGGCATCCGCACCGTCGCACGGCTTAACGATTTCAGTGCCGTTTATCACATTGCGGGCGTCGCAGTCGTGGTGCTGGCGTTGGCGTTTTTCGCACCGAAGCAACCAGTGAGCTGGGTGTTTACGCAAACGTTCACCACCATCGAGAATCAACCATACTGGTTTGCGTTTCTTGGCGGACTGCTCCAAGCACAGTGGACTTACACTGGTTACGACGCGTCAGCGCATACTATCGAAGAAACCAAGAACGCTCGTGTCAGTGCCCCGTGGGGGATTTATCTCTCGGTGGTCATTTCCGGAATCTTCGGCTATCTCATGCTGATCTTCGTCACGCTGGCGATCAAAGACCTTGGCGCGACGGCGGCCGCAACCAACCCATTCATCTACATTTTCGAACAAGCGCTCGGCGGGACGTTCGGCCGCGCGGTGCTTTGGATCGTGACGCTGGCCATGTGGTTTTGCGGTTTGTCGTGCGTCACTTCGACCTCTCGCATGATCTTCGCGTTCGCGCGCGACAAGGGAATGCCGTTTTCCCATTTATTCGCCACCGTCAGCCGCCGCTATCGCACGCCGGCCGCAGGCGTCTGGCTCGCGGCGATTCTTTCCTTTCTCCTTCCTTGCTTGATCCTTGCGTTGGTCGCGGCCTTTCCCACGCGACTGAGTTTTTCGAAATTGTACCCCGCCGTGACCGGCATCAGCACGATTGGCCTTTATCTTTCCTATGGCATTCCGCTGCTGCTCAAGTTGCGGGCGGTCCGGAAAGGCGTCTGGACATCTCGCGCGAATGGTCCCTGGAGCCTCGGCGGCTGGAGCGTCGCAGTGAACACAGCCGCCCTGATCTGGATCGCATTCATCACCGTGCTGTTTGTTTTGCCGCCAAACGATCTGACGGGTTACATCTTTGGCGGCACATTCGCGGCGCTGATCATCCTATATTTTGTCGCGGTGCGCGGCCATTTCAAAGGACCATTACCGCAAGCCAAATCACAAGCCGAATTGCTGAAGATTGAAGCCGAGCTCGAAGAGTAGCTCCGGCTTCCATCTCACACAGAAACTTGCTTCCACTGGGCCTCCAGCCCTCGGCGCCGAATCCATTCGCTTAACTCGTCCGATTTGATCTGGTTACCGGAAACGGCGAGCATCGATCGGATATCCCGCAGATGCTTTTCAGATCCGCCTTCGCGAAAGTACTCTAACTTGCGGACAATCACATACTCCGGAGGAGCAACCGTCATCGGTTCGCCAGCGAACTCAAGCTGGCGCGCATTACGGAAGGCCCAAGCGTGTAACTCGTCGCGACCGCTGGTGTAAAAATCAGCTTTAAAGCCCGAATCGATGTGAATGAGATTGAAGTGCCCCCTTTGCTCCCGCGCAATCTCGACCGCGATCACGTCGGGAGGGGGAAGGTAATATTCCAACGACGGGAAGGTCTCCGAGAGTCGACGAATGTCTTCGGTTCGAAGAAAGACAACAAAATCAATGTCGTGAGTGAGACGCGGTTCGCCATAGAGTATTGCTGCGATACTGCCACTCACGATGTATCGAATGTGAAGGCGATTGAGAGGGCGGACGAAAAGCAGGCAAAGTTCAGCTTCGGGCATGCAGGAAAATGCGCGTTACTTCACGCCGTACTTGGTCATCTGTCCAGTCGGGATGTTGGGCGCAAACCCAGGCCGTCTTCAACCGACGCGCCGTCCGGTAAAGTTGCTCAGCCAGCGCCAACCGGCGTCCGGGGGACATTCGCCGCAACGCTTCGTATTGCTCGGGAGTCGTTTGTTCATCCGGCAACATAGGACTACTTTCGCGCAATCACGCCCGCTTACGCAAGCAAGCTCTTCGCCTTGGCCAGCGCTTCGTCCAGTTTGCTGGCATCTTTGCCGCCGCCACGCGCGTTGTCCGGTTTGCCACCGCCTTTGCCGCCGACAATCGGGGCAATCGTCTGAATGAGTTTGCCCGCTTGCACTCTCGATGTGAATTCCGGTGAAACGGCAGCCACGAGCGCCACCGCGCCATTGTTCGCACCGCCCAGAACGATCACGCCCTTGAATTGCGACTTCAGCGCATCGGCGATCGCTTGCAGATAATCGCTATCGGCTGTCCCAAGGTTTTCAATGATGGCCCGCAGCTGCTGCTGTGCAGGCGTGGTCTGACTTCCGAACTCCTGCGCCTTGGTCAACAATCCACGCGCCGTGTTCGACGCTTCCTTTTGCTGCATCGCCTTGAGCTGCTTTTCCAAGTCTTTCTGTTGCGCGAGTAACGCCTCAATCTTTTTCTCGAGCTCGCCAATCGGTGAATTGATCTTGCCCGCAATCGACTTGATCAGTTGCAACTCTTCATTCGCTCTGCGGCACGCTTCCATGCCCGCCAGCGCTTCGATTCGCCGCACGCCCGCCGCAATGGCAGACTCGCCCACGACTCGGAATAACCCGATCTCACCCGTCGCTCGTGTGTGTGTGCCGCCGCAAAGCTCCATCGAGTAACCGTTCAATTCCTTCGCTGCGCCGCCAATCTGCACAACGCGGACGGTCTCGCCGTATTTGTCACCAAAGAACTGCAGCACGTCCTTGCGAGCTTTCACATCCGCGTAAGGAACTTCGATCCACGAGACGGCAGCGTTTTCGACGATGCGTTCGTTGACCAATTTCTCGATCTCGGCGATCTGCTGCGGCGTCAGCGGGGCGCTGTTGAAATCGAAGGTTAGTTTCTCCGGCCCGACGTAGGAACCTTTCTGCGTGGCGTCGCGGCTCACCACCTCATGCAGTGCCCAATGGAACAGATGCGTGACCGTGTGGTGGCGCTGGATCGCATAACGTCGCGGAGCATCGACGGAAAGGGTGACACTCGAGCCGACGACTGGCGCATCTGAGATTTGAGATTCGGAATTTGAGATTTCAGATCCGAGGAAATGCAGCCACGTATTGCCGCTCTTCTGCGTATTCACAATGCGCCAAAGCTGGCCCCCGCCGCTCAATTCGCCGGTGTCTCCGACTTGCCCTCCCATCTCGGCGTAGCAAGAGCTCGCATCCAGAATTACAGCGAGCTTGTCCTTCAGGCTCACGACTTCGAGGATTTTGGTTGTTGTCTCCAAATTGTCGTAACCGATGAATTTGGTGGGCGCCGTCGTTTCGAGCTGGGAGACTTCGATGATTTGTTTCTTCTGTGCTTTGCGAGCGCGCTCGCGCTGTTCTTCCATCAAGCGGTTGAATTCAGCGACATCTACAGTTAGCCCACGTTCGCGAGCCATGAGTTCGGTGAGATCGAGAGGAAAGCCGTACGTGTCGTAAAGTTCGAAAGCCCAAGCGCCCGCAAACTCGACCGGAGTATTCATTAGCTGGACGGCGTTGTCTTTTGAAGTTCCGAGCTTTGACGCAAGATCAACATATTGCGTAAAAATCGCGATCCCTCGGTCCAACGTCTTGTTAAACGCCTCTTCTTCCGCCCGAATCACGTCTTGCACATGCTGTCTGCGTGTTCGAATTTCGGGAAACACATGCCCCATTGTCTCAGGTAGCACATCAACCAACTTGTAAAAGAAGGGTTCACAAAATCCAAGCGACCGGCCATACCGCACCGCGCGGCGCAGAATCCGCCGTAGAACATAATTGCGGTCGTTGTTGCCCGGTTGAATGCCATCCGCAATCGCGAAGCTTAGTGTGCGGATGTGATCGGCAATGACACGGAACGCAACGTCCGTCTTCTCCTGCTCGGTGTCGCCCGTGCTGCCGGCCTTCGGGAGTGTCGAGCCATATTTCCTCCCGCTCAGCTTCTCGATCTCATCAAAGATCGGCCGGAAAATATCGGTCTCGTAATTGGAAATCTTCGCGTTGGCAAAGTCTTCGAAGCCTTTCGTCCCTTGCATGATCGAGGTGACGCGCTCGAAACCCATGCCGGTATCGACATGCTTGGCGGGCAACGGCGAGAATGCGCCATCCGGATTCGCGTTGAACTGGATGAAGACGAGGTTCCAAATCTCGATGCAGCGGGCATCGCCTTTGTTCACGAGCGAACCGCGCGTATCGCCTTTCGGCGTGAGGTCCACGTGAATCTCGCTGCACGGTCCACAGGGGCCGGTATCGCCCATCATCCAGAAATTGTCCTTCTTATTGCCATAAACGATGTGGACCTTCGGATCGAGGCCAGCGGCTTGAAAGAGCCGCGCCCAGTGATCGTAAGCTTCCTGATCGAACTCGCTCGGATCACCCTTCGTCGGATCGGGATTATAAACAGTCGCGTAAAGCCGCTCTTTCGGGAACTTCCAAACGCCGGTGACAAGTTCCCAAGCCCATTCAATCGCTTCCTTTTTGAAGTAATCCCCGAAACTCCAATTGCCGAGCATCTCGAAGAACGTGTGGTGATACGTGTCGAGCCCGACATCTTCGAGGTCGTTGTGTTTGCCGCCCGCGCGGATGCACTTCTGCGTATCGGCGGCGCGCGTCGCCAAACTCGGGACCGCCCCGGGCCAGCGGTCCACATCGGCTTTGCGTTGGCCGAGGAAGATCGGGACGAATTGGTTCATGCCGGCGTTCGTGAACAAAAGGTTCGGCGCATCGGGCATGAGGCTCGAAGACGGCACAATGGTGTGCTGCTTCGACTTGAAGAAGTCGAGAAACGACTGGCGAACTTCGGCACTGGTCATAAGAACAAAACTAACAGAGCGAGCAGAATAGGCAAAACGAAGCCTGTAACGCTAGTGGAAGTTTAATGCCCAACTCCACTCGCAAGGAATGGATTCCGAAGTGCAAAACCGCGAATGATCGCGAATCCCGAAAAGGGCGCGCGTTGGACAACCGTTCCCCGCACCTTGTCGCCTTGTCAATAACGCATAGAATCGGCTTGAGGCCCATCAGTATTCGCGTTCATTCGCGTCAATTCGCGGTTTAATTTCTTCGTTCCATTGTCCGTGGCCCATTTTCAACACGGCGGAAAAATTTGCTTGATCTGCTCCCCTGTAGCAGGATGAATGGCGCGACACAAAATCATATTCGGACCGCAAAAAGTGAGATTGCTATGGTAAAAATTCCGGTTCTCCGCTGGGGCCAGCCTTACGAAAGCCTGGAAGTTGACAAGGTCGTTCACTTCGTGACCGGCGAAACCTTGGCCAAAGTCAGCCAGGCCAATCCCGGCCTGCTCGCCAAAGACATCCGCCACGCTCAGCGAGCCCGCGACCGGCTCCGCGAAATCCCATGCCGCGATCTCATCAAGATGATGAAGAAGGCGGCCGACCTTTACAAAGATGCAACGCTCCCGATGGGTGACGGCTCGCAATCGCCCGACGATTTTGCCCGCCAGCAGTCCGCATCCACAGGCCTGCCCGAACATATGTGCAAGGCGAACATGGCCAAGAACCATTTCGTGCTCTCGAACATGGACCGAATTCTCGACTGCCTGACGCGCGGGCTTGACCTCGATATTCTGGCGCGTGGGTATGGCACGGAAGGCCGCGGGGTTGTCGTAAGCTACCAAGCGCAATCGCCTGTCCTAGGCTTGGTCCTGCCTTCAAATTCCCCCGGCGTCCACACGCTTTGGCTGCCCGTCATTCCAATGCAAGTCGGCTTGGTGTTGAAGCCAGGCCCGCAGGAACCTTGGACACCGTATCGCATGGCCGCAGCGTTCTTCGAAGCCGGCATCCCGAGCGAAGCGATCAGCGTCTATCCCGGCGCCGGTGAAATGGGGGCCGAAGTCGTCAATCGGGTCCGTCGCGTCAAAATCTTCGGCAGCACGGAGACCGTGAAACGTTACGAAGGCAATCCGCGCGTTCAGGTCCATGGTCCTGGTTTCAGCAAAGTGCTGCTAGGCGACGATGTGGTCGAGGATTGGCCGAAGTACATCGATATTATCGCGGATGGCGTTTATCTAAACAGCGGACGCGGGTGCATTAACACGTCCGGAGTTTGGGCTTCAAGACACACCAAGGAAATTGCACAAGCCTTGGCCGAGAAACTCGGCCCGATTGAAGTGAAACCACCGGATGATCCGACGGCAGGAATCGCAGCCTTTACTGTTCCCGGACAGGCGCAAGCCATCCACGCGTCAATTCTCGAAAAGATGAAGGAGAGCGGCGTCGAGGACATGACCACGCCAAAGTTCGGTTCGCGCCTCGTCGAAAAGGAACGTTGCGCGTATCTCCGGCCGTGGGTCATTCACAGCGATTCGCCAGACCGCGCGATTGCGAACACCGAATACATGTTCCCCTACGTAACCGTCGTGCAATGCCCGCAAGAGCAGATGATCGAGAAGATTGGCGGCACGCTGGTCGCTTCCGCGATCACCAATAACAAAGCATGGGAAGACCAGCTCAAAGACGCCACGAACATTGATCGCTTGAACATCGGTCCGATTCCCACCATCAAGCTCGACTGGCTGCAGCCGCATGAAGGAAACATCGTTGATTTCCTCTTCCGCGCCCGAGCTTTTCAGATGCCGCCGGAACGGTTGGGGAAGTGATAAAAACGGCTACATGGTTAAAAGGTTGAATGGTTGCATGGGTTAAATTGATTTAACCATTCAAACCATTTAACGCCCTTTAACCTGTTTAACGTTTTGACTCTTGGAACCAACGCCACCATCAATACACATCCCGCTGATAAGAGTTGACGAGCCTCGCCTGTCGCGTATCTCAATTCGGTGGTGAAAATACGCGAAATCAAGTGCGCAGGATTGCGCGGGGCTACGCCCGAGGGTGGTTGGAGCAACGAATTGCAACCGGATGATTGCGTTCATACCTTGATCGCCGTTCATACGGATGAAGGCTCGATAGGTTTAGGCAGCGTCTTCACGAACGATCATCTCGTCCGCGCCGCGCTTAAGATTCTTGAGCCGCTTTATCGGGATGAAAATGCGCTCGAGCCGGAACGGGTCAGCGAGAAATTGCATCAACACACCTTCTGGCTTGGACGCGGTGGCTCGATCACGCATGCGATTAGCGGCATTGACATCGCGCTCTGGGATTTGCTTGGCCAAGCGACCGGTCAACCGATCGGACGGCTTTTGGGCGGGCGTTACCGCGACCGCGTGAGGCCATATGCCTCGATCTTGATGGATCAACCGGAACCGCTCGCGGATCGTCTGCGTGAGATAAAGGAACAAGGCTTCAACGCGTTCAAGATTGGATGGGGACCGTTCGGAAAACACGGTCATACGTTGGACGAAGCAATTGTGTATGCGGCCCGAGAAGCGGTCGGGAACGATGCGTTGTTAATGGTGGACGCGGGAGCGAGCGACGCCTTTTGGCCGCAGAATTACAAATGGGCGCTGCGGACCGCTGATATGCTTTCCGATTACAACGTGACGTGGTTCGAGGAACCGCTCGTGCCGGACGCGCTCGAAGACTACAAGGAATTGCGCAGGCGTTCCCCCGTTCCGATTGCCGGCGGTGAAGTTCTAACACGCCGGCAGGCATTTCAGCCTTGGTTGCAAGGCGGTGCGTTCGATGTCGTCCAACCCGACGTCACAAAGGTCGGTGGCATCAGCGAGGAGCGCCGGATTGCTTGGATGGCCAAGGAGAACGGTGTGCGGTTCATTCCGCATGGTTGGAACACCGCCATAGGGCTCGCCGCTGATCTGCAATTGGCTTCGGCGTTTCCGGATACGGATTTGGTCGAGCACCTGAACGGCTCACCGTTCATCGATGAAATTGTCGCTGAACCTTGGCAGCTGGATGCCGACGGCATGCTAGCGATTCCAGAAGCGCCAGGTCTCGGTTTGCAGCTAAATCCGGAGGCGGTGGCGAAATACACTGGGGAAGAGGAATTGTTAGATTAGTCTTTCGCGCTGCCTGAGGCGGTGAAATTCCAAAACGAATAAAGTCTTTTCGTCATTGCTTCCCAAGCCAGCGGAAAACAACAGACTCGACGTTCGCGAAGTCGGCGTTTGAAAGACGCCCAAGTCTTCGGACAGCACGAGCGGTGGGATAGGTCGCGATGCTCTGACAAACGAATGCTCCACGCTGAAGGAATGGAACGCTCACGTTCACTTCAAATGGAGAACCGCGGAGAGCCGTCGTGTGAAAGACAACAGTGACAACCGCACGGTCTGTGTTGCCGAAGGGGACGCTCAAGATAAGAACCGGACGGACTTTCTCGGCCATTTCGCAGTCGAACATCCAGACTTCACCGCGTATTGGCGTCATCTTCTTCCTTGTCCAGCATGGCGGCAATTATATCTCCGGCAGCCGCAACATCTTCGTCATCGAGCGCACCGGAATCTACGAGAGGCAACCGCCGAAGAATCGCGTTCGCAAAATCTAGCTTTTCGCTCGGCGCTAATTTCTCGAACGCTTCAAGGAGGGCTGCAGTATTCTCACTCATGAAACTCAGTGCACCATACTTCGTTCCGAGGCGCTTGCCAATCTCTCAAGTATGCGTCCAAGCCAGAATAACAGGGTCAGACCTGCTGACACGGGAACCAGAAGCGCGAGCCGAAAGTAGGGTCCGAGCCGAAAGCAGGGTCACATCTCTGCATTTGACAAATGTTTCTGAGCTTCGGCCAGTTTTGCCGCCAGGGCTTTCTCGGCTTTGAGCCGGCGCCCAAAACGGCTGATCGCGCTGCCCACCGTCGCGTAATCCAATCCACCTGCCAGCTCACCCATCTGTTTGAGACGCAGCCGCCCAGCCCGGCGGCCCAACCAAAACGCCATGTCCCGCCCCCAATCTCCATGCCGGTCTCGAAACTCCTCCCAGTTCTCTTCCTTAACCCGCTCGACCGCTCCAATGACCTCCTCCCAGCTCAATTGAGGACGCAGCTTCCGCGCGCCGCTTTGTTCCCGTTCGTTGGCGCTGGCTTCGCTGCGCAGTCGGCGTGCGAATTCCAATGTGCCCAGGACCTCGCCCGTAACCAAGCGCTCCCACGGGCTCTCTACTGTCCCCTGCCTCACTGCCTCCTCGACATATCTCTGGAATGCTCTCCGTTGCTCTTTCTCCGTGCGGCCTCCGCTCATCGGTCTCAAAACGCGAGTGCTCAACCAAGCCCCGGCCGGGGCTAACCCGAGGTAAGCCTGATAGGAACTCCATTTCCATTCGCGCAGGATTGTTAACCGTTCCTTGATCAATTGCGGCGCGGGCAACACTCCAGCTCCCACCCGCCCGGCTGCTCGCGCCTGTTTGTCCAGCTTCAGGCGCGCGACTCGGACCGGATTGAGGTGAAGGTAACGCCCGACTTCCTGAAAATTCCGGTCGTCTTCAATGATAATCGCCGCATAACGGCCTTGGAACAAATGCCCGCTGCGCCTGTGCCGCCGATTAAACCAAACACTATAACTGACATTGAGCCATTGCCCCACTCGGCTCAGATTGGCTTCGGGCGTCTCGATCAGCAGGTGATAGTGATTGGGCATCAGCACATACCCGTGCAAACAGGTTCCACCACTTCACCGATATGAATGCCCACGCGATCCAGCAATCGTGGACTCGTCTGCTGGGACTCTCCGCGCAGCCGATTCTGCAACAGCAGTGAGAATTGGACTGCGTCCGACGGCCTGGTGAAGACGATAAAAAAGGAATCGCCGGCGGTGCCGATTTCCTCCCCTTCTTTGAATCGCCCCAGAATCTGGCGGACCAGTCCATGGTGGCGTTGAATCAACGCTACGGCTTGCCGGTCTCCCAATTCCTGTTTGAGCTTGGTCGAACTAACAAGGTCGGTGAAGAGTAGGGTCAGCAGCCCAATGCGATGCTTGCGTTGGAACTCTTCAACTTTGGCTCGCTGTTCCAGGACGCTCTGAAGGTCCATGGCATTTTACAATAGCCAGCGCCCGGTATGGGTGAAAGCTAAAAAGGTCCACCTTGAGTAAAACTTTCCGCCAGCGCGACCGCTTTGAGCATCGCTTTCGATTTGTTCACCGTTTCCTGGAATTCCGCTTCCGGTGTCGAGTCGTTAACCCAACCGCCTCCGGCTTGCACGCAAGCCTTGCCATCTTTGATCAGGGCCGTCCGAATCGTGATGCAACAGTCTAGATTGCCATTGAACGAGAAATAACCGACGCAACCGCCGTATGGTCCGCGGGTCGTTTGCTCTAATTCAGAAATAATTTGCATGGCCCGGACTTTGGGCGCACCCGAAAGTGTTCCGGCTGGAAACGTCGCTCGCATCAAGTCATAAGGCGATTTCTCATCAGAGAGCCGGCCTTCCACCTGCGAAACGATGTGCATGACGTGACTGTACCGCTCGATGATCATCAGGTCCTTGACGTGAACCGAACCGTAATCGCAAACGCGGCCGAGATCGTTGCGCGCGAGATCGACCAGCATGACATGCTCGGCGCGTTCCTTCGGATCGGCCAGCAACTCCTTTTCGTTCACCCGATCCTGCTCGAGCGTTTTGCCTCGCGGACGCGTGCCCGCAATGGGGCGGATTTCCACTTTGCGATCTTCGCAGCGCACATGAATTTCCGGCGAAGCTCCCACGAGACTGCAACCGTCCAGTTCGAGCAGGAACATGTACGGAGAGGGATTGATCGATCGGGTCGCGCGATAAACATCGAAAGGTGTGGATTTGACGGGCGTTGAGAAGCGCTGCGATCCGACAACCTGAATGATATCGCCGGCGGTAATGTACTCTTTGGCTTTTAGGACATTCGCGAGAAACTTTTCCTTGGCGACGTTGGATTGAAACGGCACGGATGGCACCTCTTGCGGCAATGTGACGGCCACATGTTGCGACGGTTGTTCGAGCAGAGAGGTGATGCGCTCGATTTCTCCAGTGGCACTCTCGTACGCTTCGGCCGGATCCGCCGCTTCGTCCAAGACGGCATTGACCAAAACCGTGAGCGTCTGTGCCACGCGATCGAAAATCAGCAACTGATCCGCGATCAGAAAATAAAGAGTCGGTGTATTCAGTTCGTCTTTGGGCGGTCGCGGGACCACGGATTCCACATCGTGAATGAATTCGTAGCCGATGAAACCCACCGCTCCACCGGTGAAACGAGGCAGGAACGGCAAAGAGACGGCGCGATATTTTTTCAAGACTCGCTCGACCACCGCGAGGCCATCGCGGACAAACGGCACTGCGTCCAATGAAGGCTGTTGGCCGACATTGAATTGCTCGATCACCTTGCCGTTCTCGATATACTCAACGCGTGAACCGGTCTGCCGAATGATCGCGCGCGGGTTGCAACCGACGAATGAATAACGGCCCAGGTGTTCGCCGCCCTCAACCGATTCGAAAAGAAAGGCTTCTCCCGGACCGCGAATTTTCTGATAAGCCGACAGGGGCGTTTCGAAATCCGCGAGGAGCCGCCGCGTTACCGGAATCAGGTTTCCCTGCGCCGCGAGTGCGATGAATTCTTCTTTGGATGGTGAGTACATGTTGACGTTAGAACGGACGGCGGATCTGCCGCACGGAAAGCAGCGTGTAAACGACCAATGCCACCGCATACGTGATAATGCCCATGCCAATGGCAAAGGAGACGTGCCGCCAATGACTGAAAAACATTAAGGCCGCGCCGACACTGCCAATGAGAGCGCCTTGGGCCAGCAAACAAAACACATAAAGGCCTGCATCCATTTCCCGGACTCGTTCGACAAACCAAAGCCGGTAACGTTCTTGCCCCAAAGTGCGAACCAGCCAGACCGACTGGAGATTACGCGCCGCGACCAGCACACTGCTCGTGCTGATGACCACAGCGGGCAAAGGCCATAACGCAAATCCGAAACAAAGAATCAGATTGACCGGAATCGCTATCTTCCAACCCATCCTCCGGGAAATTGGATTGGCCTCCAAATCCAAGTTCGGGCTCATCATCCAGGTGCTGAAAAAGTCGAGACCACGCGCCAAAACTAAAAGCGCGAACAACCCATAAAAGGCCGGGCTGCCTAACTGGGCAAATTGGTCCATTACTTTTTCCCGTAGATTTGTTCCGGAGTGGCCAGGCGCTGTTCGGTAACCCGATCACCCTGCCCTTCCACCGAACGGAAGAAACAGGAACGATAACCTTCATGGCACGCCGCTCCCGTTTGTTCGACCTGGATGAGCAAAGTGTCACCATCGCAATCGAACGCGATGTCCTTCACGCGCTGCACGTGCCCGCTCTCCTCGCCCTTCATCCAATATTTCTTTTTAGACCGGCTCCAGAAATGCGTCTTGCCCGTTTCCATCGTCTTTTCAATTGAAGTCCGGTTCATCCAAGCCATCATCAAAACGCGCCCGTTTGATTGGTCCTGAATGATGGCAGGAATCAGGCCGTCCGAGTTAAATTTAAGTTTGTCGTAAAAGGTCATAGGGAATTGTTCTTACACGCAGTTGCTTCAGCCGACGCGGCATAATGGACGCGCCAATTCTTCGTAACGGAGAGTTTCGCTCTGCTGGATAGCCGACTTGCAGTCGGCAACACGTGTCTTTCTTCGCGCACATTCGGTTTGGCGGAAGCGCTGCAGATTGAGAATCTTCCAAGTAGCAAGGTGAATGTTGCCCCTCTCCCTAGCCCTCTCCCCATCCGATGGGGCGAGGGAATCGAGCTTTTGCGATGGTCGATGTCTGACGGACGAACGCGCCCAACGCCCGGGTCTTTTCCCTCACCCCATCGGATGGGGAGAGGGGCGCTGCAAGTGTCAGCCACTGCTTTCTTCCGCCGCCGAAGAGCGGCTGATTGGCTGCGATACGGCAGAGTGAAACTCTGCGTTACGCCTCCGGATGCGCCCCTCGCTACTGAACAACAGTCGTTCTTGCTGATCCGGATTCTAGGAGACAATTGCATACTATTGCCGGGTGGCAGCGGCAATTTGGCCGATCTGTTCATCGCGGGGAGGCGTCTCACGAGCGCCCGGCCAAAACGTGAAGGCGACCGCCGCCAGTATGCAAAGGAACGCAGCAAAGTGGTTCCACCGAACGCGTTCCCCCAAGTAAGCAATCACAAACCCGGTGAAGACCGAGAGCGTGACGACTTCCTGGATAATCTTTAGCTCTGTCGCAGAGTAACGACTGTGCCCCCAGCGATTGGCCGGAACCATCACGCAATATTCGAAAAACGCAATGCCCCAACTGGCCAGGATAACAATCCACAACGGCGATTGTTTGAACTTTAAATGTCCGTACCAAGCGAACGTCATAAAGACGTTCGAAACCGCCAGCAACAACACCGGCACCCAACGCGACTGGATCACCTCATTCATAGTCGAACTGTGATATTCTGCTTGGCCAAAAATTGTTTTACTTCCCCGACGGTCAATTCACCAAAATGAAAAATGCTCGCCGCGAGAACGGCGTCGGCCTTTCCCTCGAGGAGAACATCCGCCATATGCTCCAGTTTTCCGGCGCCGCCGCTCGCCACCACCGGCACCCCCACCGATTCGCTGGTCCGGCGCGTGATAGCGAGGTCAAAACCCGCCTTGGTTCCATCGGCATCAATGCTGTTCAAAACGATTTCGCCCGCGCCCAACTCAACTGCGCGCCGAGCCCATCCGACCGCTTCCAAACCGGTCGGCTTGCGTCCGCCATGCGAAAAAACGTCCCATCGATCCGGCGCCACACGCTTGGCGTCAATCGACACCACGATGCATTGGCTGCCGAATTTCTCGGCGCCCTCGCGGATCAAGTCCGGATTCGCCAACGCCGCCGAGTTGATGCTGACTTTATCCGCGCCCGACTTGAGCATTGTCTGCATGTCGGCGAGCGTGCGGATGCCGCCGCCGACTGTCAACGGCATGAAACATTGTTCCGCCACGCGTTGGATTACTCCCACCATGGTGGCCCGCCCGTGGGCGCTGGCCGTGATATCGAAAAAGACCAACTCGTCCGCGCCTTGCTCATTATAGCGCAACGCCAGCTCGACCGGGTCACCGACATTGCGCAACTCGCCCGCCTCGGCCTTGCCAAATTGCACGCCTCGGGTTACTTGGCCATCGTGGACGTCCAAGCAAGGAATGACGCGTTTTGCCAACATAAATAAATTAAGCGCCGCATTGAACAGAGAAGACCGGCAAATGTCGAGCGTGCGCGCGGAGTGAACAGCGCTTGCAGCGCAGACTGGCAGTCTGCGCTGCGGCTAAGGCAACGCTATCACCGATTTACTTGCTCCTCCGTCAATGCTACGTTGCGGGTGAATAGGATTGATGCTAATTCGTCCAATCCATCGATTTGCTTGATATGAGACGGCTTTTGATTGTAACGGCGCTTGCGGCAACGTTGTTGCCGGCGAACGCGCAATTGTTTTCGCGAGAATCGCTTGGCGGCGCCGCCCTGGGTGGTTTGGCGGGCGGCATCATCGGCCATAATAGCGGACGCAAAACCGCCGAAGGCGCTGCCATTGGAGCGGGAGCCGGTCTCTTGCTTGGAGCACTAACCCACAATGCCCGGCGAGATTATTATTATGGAGCTCAAGCCCCGGTTGCTCCGGCGCCGACCTATTATCACGGACCGGTGCGGCCGAACTACGCGATTACCGGCGCCGCGCTGGGCGGTTTGGCCGGTGGCGTTATTGGGCACAACCACCACCGCCAAACAGCTGAGGGCATCGCTATTGGAGCCGGCGCTGGCCTGCTCTTAGGAAGCATCGTGGAGCAAAACGCGCGGCGGCCGATTCAATATGTTCAGCCTGCGCCAGCCTATGTTGTGGCGCAGCCGCAGCCAGTGGTGCAATCGGAATCAACGACCGCACCTGCCGTCCCAGCGCCAACATCAGCTCCTCAGCAAGTCAATGTCATCAACTCATCCGCTGCCGCTTCCAGCTCCATGAGCAGCGCCAACAGTTTGTTTGGGCGATAATCATTTTCTTCTTGTCTCTTGGGCGAAACAGCCTGTCTATTCTCCACCTTTATCTATGAAATTGAACTTGCGAAAACAGTTTGCACCGATTCTTCTCACGATCACGAGCGGCCTATTGGCGGGTTGCGCGTGGACTGGCGTCAAAAATCCTTCCGGCGTACCGGTCACCGAAATGCGGGCCGACGAAGCAGGCTTTGTCCGCTCGACCGGGATTGAGTCGCAGGATCTTGTTAGCGTCACGGATAAAATGGCGCGCAGCATCCTGAACACACCGGAAATCGCACGAGCCCAAGGAACACCAAGAATCGTGCTGGAACCCGTCGTGAATGAAACGCGGTTTCCGATTAATAAGGACATCTTTCTGACTCGCATTCGGACACAACTGAACACGAAGGCCCACAACAGAGTGCGTTTCCTCGCGCGCGAACAAATGGCCGCGCTCGAACGCGAACAAGCCCTCAAGCAATCCGGGCAAGTGACCAGCAGCAGCGATCCAAACGTCGTCGAATTCAAAGGCGCAGATTTCTTTCTGACCGGCAAGTTGCAAGGCCTGACCACGCGCAGCTCGGCGGGAACGAGCGATTATGTCCTCTACAGTTTCCAACTGATTGACGCGCGCACGAGCGATATTATCTGGGAGGACGCGGCCGAGATTAAGAAGCAAGGCTTGGAGGATGCGGCTTATCGGTAAGCTTAGAGAGGCGATGCAGAAAACCTTCACCACGGATCTGCTCGCAGGAGAGGCGCCTCGCCTGTCTCAGGTCGATCCTTTGCGCGTCGCGCGAGACAGGCGAGACGCCTGTCCTGCTGCGGTCTGCTGATTTTCCTGCTCAACGTCAGTTCATGAAATTGTTCCGCGTCATTGCATTTACGCTGTCGGTTGCGACTTTCGCCGGTTGCGCTTCGACTAAGTCCTCCAAAACTTGGAGTGCCACAGGCGATCCAGTTGTTGATGGCCGAAGCGTCATCAGCCACGGGCCGCCCAAAGACAGGGTCTTGTGGCAGTACCGAACCGCTCTCGCGGCTTTGCGCCGCGGTCAGTACGGAGAAGCCAAGTCACTGCTCGACGATGCGCTCTTAACCATCGGCGGGATTCAGGGAAAGGACAAAGAAGCGAAGCGTTCGCGCGGGTATTTCTCGGAAGAATCGCGCAAGACTTTTCGCGGCGAACCGTACGAACGCGTGATGGCTTATTATTATCGAGGCATTCTTTATTGGATGGATGGCGAACCCGACAATGCCCGGGCCTGTTTTCGCAGTGCTCAACTGCAAGATAGCGACACTGAGAATAAAGATTACTCCAGTGATTATGTGCTGCTCGATTATTTGGACGGACTCGCCACCGCCAAATTGGCGGGCGACGGTTCGGACGCTCTCAAACGCGCCCAAGCCGTGAGCAAAGCCGGGACGCTCCCCGCCTGCAACGCGAAGGCAAACGCATTGTTCTTTCTCGAATTCGGAACAGGCCCAACAAAATACGCAACGGGCGAATATGATGAACAGTTGCGTTTCCGCGCTGGGCAATCGGTCGTCCGTTCCGCCCGCATCAAAATCGGCGACCAGACGATCTCGGTCGGCCCCTGCGACGATCTCAACTTTCAGGCCACAACGCGCGGCGGACGCGTCATGGATCACGTTCTCGCGAACAAGGCTGTCTTTAAAACCACGACGGACACGCTCGGAAACGCCGCTCTCCTCACCGGCGCCGTCGTTGCATCGAATCGGAACACGCAGGAGGCCGGCCTCGGCTTGCTCGCATTTGGATTGGTCAGCAAAATCGTTTCCGCCGCGACAACGCCGAGCGCCGACACGCGAAGTTGGAATGGTCTTCCGCAATTTTTAAGCTTCACGGCCGCTGAACTTCCGCCGGGATCTCACACCGCGACTGTAGAATTTCTAGACGCGCGAGGCCAGGTGCTCTCAACCCTGACCAAGACAGCGAACATCAACGTCGCTTCGACACGCGATACCGTGGTTTTCGTCAGCGATCAATCACACACCAGCAAGCCTTAACATCGGTTATGTATCTGAAAGGCGCCCCTCTCCCCAACCCTCTCCCCATCGGATGGGGAGAGGGGTTTTTCATCAAACGCACAAAACCAAGAACTATGAAATCTCATCTCTCGTTTGTCGCAGCGCTCGCTCTGGGCACTCTCTTCTCTACCGGTTGCAAAACCGAGACCGGCGCTTACGCGCCTGTGAACGCAACGAAGTTTGATCTCGAAAACCGAGCGAACTTCGTGCTGCTCGACAAGGCGACACAGCGCTCGGTGACAAGTTCGGGCATTCAGATACTGCCGCATACCGACGGTCGCTTGGAGGTCGTGGCGAATGTCCGCAACCGTGAGAGCCGCCGCATTCAAGTCCAGGCGAACTGCGAATTCAAAGATGAACAGGGCTTTACCGTTGACGACACGCCTTGGCAAACGGTGATTCTCAGCGAAAACGAGCAGCAAAGCGTCCGTTTCGTTTCAATGAACGACAAAGCTAAGAAATTCACCATCCGCGTCCGCCAGGCGCGCTAACGACGAGATTTGCGTCCATTACGCCCATGAACTTCTTCGTAGGACAGCGCGTCCCGCCTGTCTCAATGCGCCGAGACATCTGGAACACCTGGCCTGCTGCAAAACTTATTATGAAACTTCTCAATGTCGTTTGCCTTCTGGCAACCGCCGCGTCGCTCTATGCGCAAGGAAAACAACCCAAGCCAGCCCCACCCTCTCCGCCCGAGCCGCCCCCTGTGTTATCGGCGCAACCTGCGCCGGTGCCAGCGCCGGCCGAAAAGTTCGTTTATGAACAGAAACCAATGGCGGGACGGCCTGTGCTGGTAACATCAGAGCAAGCCCAAACCATCATCAATCGCTTCAAAGAAGCGTATCCCAAAATGGGCAACCCGCGAATCCTGATCTACGTCAATCGTGAACTCGTGGACGAAGAATCCGGATTGAAGCTCTCCGCTCGAAGCGAGCAAACCGAAGCCGTCCGGGGCGACATTAAGCGAGAAGCCCGCGCCGACGAGAAGGCGGCCTCCCCTTCGTCAAATGTTCCAACGGGCGAGCGCGTGACCAACAAGAATACGTATCGGGTGCGCGACCCGAAGCAAGCGGCCTTGGCCGACAAACAGACCGTGCGCGATGTCGAGCGGTTGTTTGGACGTCCCTTGCGGCTTGGGGGCGCAACGTTAGTCGATCAGCGCACCGCCACACAATTGATTCCCGGCAAGAAATTGGAAAACTTCGTCGTCCATACCGAAGGCGAGCAAGCGCGCAAGGATCGTGAGGTCTTAGCCAAGATCGCCGACGTCGTATTGGAGATTCTGATTTCTTCGCGGAACCTCACGGCAAGTGAGATTTCCGGCGAACGCGTTTATTCCGTGCCGGATATTCAGGCCACGGCCATTCGCTTGAGCGACGCAAAAATCTTAGGCCAAGCGGCGGCTTCGGAGTTGATCGGCCAAAACCCGCCCGCCAAGGTCGTCCGCAATATCGGGGTTCGCGATATCACCGAGGCGACCGCGCTGTCGCTCATGGAAGATATGTTGCAGTAAGAGCTGGGAGCAATGTCCGCTCTTGTGCGGCGGAGCATGGAGCCCACGTGCTCTCACTTAGAGCCTCTATGTTTTCTGGAAAACCTCGGAATTTTGCGCGCATTACTTTCCTGCCTGCCTAAGATTCAATAGAGGAGGCGCAAACGCACGGGTGAGTACTGCCGCAGCCGTCGGAAGCTGGTAAGCTGAGCCGTTTTCGTTTGATGCGCCCAGGCCCCGCTGAATAACCTGGCTCACTGTGGAAACTCCCAATCCTTACAATCAGCCGACGCCGGCCAGCACTTTCCAACGGATCAATCGGAAGATTCACGGTCAGTGATGACGAGGCGGCAACCCTTAAGGCTGCTTCGAAGTTTCGGGCGTTCCTACGCCCGCGGGCATACCCCCCGCCGGTCCAGGTCTCGATTCAGCCTTTGGTTTGAATTGCGACGCGCGGCGTTGCGCTTCGAGAATTTGCTCTTGTGTCATCGAAATGGCCAGTCGCGCGCGATACTTAATGGCATTGGTGTTGCCTTGAGCGGCGGAGAGATTAATCCACTTGTAAGCTTCTATGTAATCCTGCATGGGGTTTTCGCCGTTCAAATAAAGGAGCCCTAAGTTATATTGCGCTTCCTTGTCTCCCTGGGCCGCCGCCATTTGATACCACTTCACCCCTTCCTTATAATTCTCCTGAACGCCTTTGCCAGTCGAGTACATCCAACCCAGAAACACTTGAGCTGGCGCAAAGCCTTGTCCGGCCGCCTTCTGATACCATTTCAACGCTTCTTGATAATCTTGAGGAACCCCTTGGCCACTGAAATACAACCCGCCCAAATTGTGTTGCGCCATCGAATGGCCTTGCTCGGCCGCCGTCCGAAACCACTTGGCCGCTTCGATAAAATCAACCGCCGTGCCTTGGCCCGACGCATACATCAAGGCAAGCTGGCTTTGCGCTTCGGCATCTCCCTTGAGCGCTGTTTCCTTGGTCGCCGGAAAGTTCGGTCGTTGCGCGTAACAGATCAGAGCGCACAAGCCGGCGACGCCAATGGCCAGCAGCGATTTTCGAAAAGTCGAGCTCAATTTTCTCATGCCTTAGGTTATTTTCCTGGCCTCCCCGTGACAAATAGAAATTGCGGAAGATGGACCTTAGCTTTGGTGGGGCGGCCCTGCCGCGCCGCCCACTGGAGTATGGACATTTTGCTCAAGCAATCCCAACGGGATTGCAATCATTTCAGCCCGTTGGAGGGCGGTGTCTTCGTCGCTTCCCAGCATTGGTCGTGATTTCAAAACTGTCGAAATTCCGAAGGGCCGCGCGGCAGCGCCGCCCTACCAGTCCGAGCATCGTTCAAATCTCGCCTCCGAACCGTTGCTGCCGCAGGCTTTCGTACAAAACCAATGCGACGCAATTCGACAAATTTAAAGAACGGGCGCGCGAATTAAACATCGGTATCCTGATCCAGCCCTCCGCATATTCATCAATCAGCTGACGCGGCAAGCCGGCCGTTTCTCGTCCGAAAACCAAGTAATCGTCAGGGCCATAGGACACTTCGGCATAATGCCGCGGCCCGTTAGACTCGACCAGCCAGAGCCTGGCGCCAGGTTCAATTCGGCCGAAAAAAGTTGGCCAATCCTTCCAGCGATACCATTGGACATGCTGCCAGTAATCCATGCCCGCGCGTTTGAGCGCTTTATCGTCCAGCTTAAACCCGAAAGGCTCGATTAAGTGCAATTGACTCCTGGTCGCGGCGCACAACCGCGCGACGTTTCCAGTGTTCGGGGGAATTTCAGGTTCGACCAGAACAACTTTCACGTGGTCTTTCGTTTCGTATGGTAGCTAACTTTCCACAAAACCAAGCCGTGGGCCGGGGCTGTCATCCCTGCGGCGCGGCGGTCTTTGCTGTCCAGCATTCGCTTCACATCCGAGGCGGCGAATTTCCCCTGCCCCACTTGAATAAGCGTTCCGACGATGCCCCGGCACATCTTGTACAGAAAACCCTCTCCTTCCAAAATGAAGGTCACCAGATAGCCGCTCTTTTTGACGTCGCAGCGCGTCAATGCCCGGACCGTTGATTCCATTGCATAGTTTCGCGTTCCAGCGAAGGAGGCGAAATCATGCTTCCCCAAAAGGAAGCGCGCGGCCGAGCGCATCGCGGCCAAATCCAGCCGCTGCGGCACATGCCAGGCCTGCTGCCGCAGCAAAGGATTTGGGGCGCGATAATTCCAGACGCAGTATCGATATTGTTTGCCGGTTGCGTCAAAACGCGCGTGGAAATCAGCGCGCGCACGGGTTGCATCCATGATGCGGATGTCCTCCGGCAAGAACGCATTGATCGCCAAAGGCAATTTAATGACCGGCATCCGGAATTCGTCCCGCGGGATTTCCACGTGCGCGACCATGCCCAGTGCATGCACTCCAGTGTCGGTGCGGCTCGAACTATGAATGCGGCGGACGCTGGGAAAAAGTTGGGCCAATGCTTCCTCAATCTTTTGCTGAACGCCAATTCCCGTGGTCTGAACCTGCCAGCCGGCGTAGTTCGCTCCATCGTAGGCAATCGTCAATTTGACCTTGATCGATTTCATGCTGATACCGCAGCACAAAGTCTCTCTCTCTCAGTATCTGCGCAAATCATCGCGGGCCGCGCAGATTGTGAAATCCGAAATCCGAATCTCGAAATCCGAAACAAATTCCCATGGGGGAAAATGGCAAATGCAAAAACAGAAGCAAGAGCCGCTCTGGTTTGCCGCTTTCCGCTTTGGGTCATTTTGCTTTGTTTCGGATATCGAATTTCGGATTTTGATTCGCGCGGTTCCACATTTGATTGTGGCCGCGCCACGCTTCATCGCTGCGATACTACGATGCGACCGGAGTTTAAGCCTAAGACTCAGTCCGGCTATCCAGATAACTTTGCAGCAAAATCGCGGCGGCGGCCTGGTCAACTTTTTGTTTTCTCTCCTGACGACGGACATCAGCCTGAATTAAAAAGCGATTCGCTTGCGCGGAAGTCAGCCGTTCGTCCCACGTCTTAATTGGAATCACAATCGCGTTCTTGAGCGCAGCGACGAACGCCTGCACTTTCAATGCCGCCGGGCCGCAGCTGCCATCCATATTGCGAGGCATCCCGACGACAATTAACCCGACCTGCTTTTCTTGGATGAGATCTTTCAGGCGGGTTAGAAATTGCACGAACGGTTCGGCGGGAATGAACTCCAAGGGTTGTGCGATCATTCCCATTTCGTCGCTAATCGCAATCCCCATTCTTTTGGTCCCATGATCGATGGCGAGAACACGCATTTAAGGAGACCGCGACAACGCCTTCAACACGCTGGCCGCTGCCGACACCGTGCGATTGATATCCGCTTCGGTGTGCGCGAGCGACAGGAAGCCCGCTTCGAACTGCGACGGCGCCAGGTAAATCCCGTTGGCCAGCATGCCATGAAAAAACTTTGCAAACAGAGCGCGGTCACTGCGCATCGCATCGTCCAAATTATGAATAGGCTCTTTGGCGAAATAGGCGCAGAACATCGACCCAACGCGGTTGAATTGCACGGGAAAGCCCGCCGCGTTAGCTGCGTCGCGCATCCCGGACTCCAATTGTTTTCCTAATTCCTCCAACTGTTTGTAAGCGTCGCGTCCGGCTAATTCTTCCAGAGCCGCGATCCCCGCCGCCATAGCGAGCGGATTCCCGCTGAGTGTGCCCGCTTGATAAACCGGACCGAGCGGCGCCAGACACTCCATGATGGCCGCGCGGCCGCCGAAAGCGCCCACGGGCAAACCGCCCCCAATAATTTTGCCAAAACAACTCAAATCCGGCGCGATGCCGAATCGTTGTTGAGCGCCGCCCCACGCGAGTCGGAACCCCGTCATCACTTCGTCGAAAATGAGCAAGGCGCCATTGGCTTGAGTCAAGTCGCGCAACCCTTCGAGATACCTCGGCCGGGGGACGTAAAGGCCAGCATTCCCCGGCGCCGGTTCTAGAATGATTCCGGCGATCTGACCCGGATTCGCAGCGAATGCCTGTTCTACAGCCGCGAGGTCATTGAACGGTAATACGATCGTGTGCTGTGTGAAAGCAGCCGGGACACCTGCGCTGTCGGGATGTCCGAAGGTCAATGCGCCCGAACCGGCCTTCACCAGAAGCGAATCCGCATGACCGTGATAACAACCTTCGAATTTGATGATCTTGTCGCGCTTTGTGTAACCGCGGGCCAGGCGAATGGCAGACATCGTCGCTTCCGTTCCCGAATTGCACATCCGGACCTTTTCGACCGTTGGGACGGCGGAGCAGACCAACTTCGCCATTGCAACTTCGTGCGGATTCGGGATGCCGAAGCTGGTTCCGTTCTCGGCGGCTTGCTGAACTGCGCGGATGATCTTGGGATGCGCATGACCGAGAATGGCCGGACCCCACGTGCCGACGTAATCGATGTATTCATTGCCATCGACATCGAATACGTGCGCTCCTTTCGCGCGCTGGACGAAGAACGGGTTTCCGCCAACGGCTCGGAAAGCCCGCACGGGCGAGTTGACGCCACCGGGAATGAACTTGAGGGCTTCAGCGAACAACGCCTCCGATTTGGCACGAGAGATCACCAGGCAGCCCTCCCGATGAACCTCCCGGTATGCAGTCCCGCCTTTAGCCGGAAGCAATTGCTGGCAGCGAAACGGATTGGCGGATTGCAATCGCGCCGGCTGAAGCCGGGACTACAGACCACGACAGTTGGTTTTGGGTTCCCATTGCGCGCCCAAAAGGCGTCGAGGCTCCCCATGAACTTCCTGGCAGCATAGGGTGTCCGGCTTATCTCAGCGTTGCGGCGCATTTGGACAGGCGAGACGCGCTGTCCTGCCAAGCTCGCGAAGTTCCGCTCTTGCATACGCGCACCTCAATTCTTGCTCTTCCCCAAATATGTTTCTGCCAGCGTGCCGCGTTCGGTCCGAACCAGTGTTCCGACGCCGACTTTATTTCTTTCAAACCATCCTTGTTTCATCTCCAGGACATACTGGACTTTGTCGGAGCCTGCCGGAATCGGCGTTTCGTCTTTCGGTTTCATATCGTGGATTTCCAAAATCACGCCCGTGCTGTCGATGTAGGCGCAGGTTAAAGGAAGCAAGGTATTGCGCATCCAAAAGGAGGCCCGATGTGGTCCGGCAAAAACAAACAGCATGCCTTCGTGTTCTGCCATCTCCGTGCGAAACATCATTCCGGTCTCGATTTGCGATCTCGTCACGGCTTGCTCGGCGATTATTTCCTGAGTGCCCAGCCAAAGTTTGATTGTTGGCAATTTGGGCTGCGGTCGTCCGCTCGGAGGTTCGGGAGGTGTGACCGCCGCGAGCGATGGCTGCTCCGGGTTATGACAACCGAACAGTGTCAAAGAAGCCGCAAACATACATGCGCCGAAAAATCCTAGTTTCATTTCAAGAGGGTGAGATAAATCCATTCGTTTTTCAACCCGTTTGGCGGAAATACTCGCGGGCGTCACTGTAAAGATGGCTGATTGTTTGCACTTTCCATGAACCTGAACGCAGGCTCAGCCTCCCGCCTGTCCGGCATTTGCGTGCGTACACCAAGAGCATAGACAGGCGAGACGCGCTGTCCTGCCAGGTTTCATGGTCCCCGTGCGTGTTACGAAAACATCAATGCTCCTCAATCGTGTTCATGGGGACCGCCCGCAAGTTCGGGCGCTCTGGAAGCTATCGACGGCCGCCGATTGCAAATCGGCGACACAGCAGCGTGAAACTCCGCGCGACCGCGTAACTACTTTGCGTAAAGATCAATGATGCGTTCGATCGCGCGCCGGCACACCGCGCAAAACGTCGTGCTCCGCGTAAACATGATGCAATCGACTTCCGGACGGTAGTAACCCTTTGCTTCGTACATCGCGCCCTCAAACGCGCCGACTTTCCCAATCCGCTCTTCTTGCGCGAACAGCTTGGCTTCGAATTCGCGATTCTCGCGGAAGAGCGCCTCCATCTCTTCTTCGGGCCGATTGTCCGCGCGGATTTGGGCTCGGCGCTTCTGATATTCGCGCGAGTGCTTTTCAAATTCGTCCTTTCGCCATGGGGTCGGAATTGGGGTTCCGGATGCGACGAGATCCTTCCACTTCAATTCACTCGGATTCAAAAGCGCGGTCGCGTTCGGTTCCCACGGTTCGACTTTCACCGCCGGCGAACTGTATGCCACGGGCGACGTATAATATTCATCCGCCAGGCCGGCAAAATGGTGTCCGAACTCATGCACGAACACATAAGGAGCTTGTCCGCTGTCCACCGAGACTGTGCCATAAAGATTGAAAATCCCGCCGCCGCCGTACGTCCGGGTGTTCGTCAATATCTCCACAAACTCGTAAGGCGCGAACTGGGCGGCGTTTCGCAACGCCCGATTGTCAAAGCTCAGAATGTACCGCTCTGAGCCAAACGCATCGTAGGTCGCTCCAATCGGCGACGCGCGATGAATCCCGGTCGAGGGACGCGAGACGCCCGATTCGAGCGCGGCTGGGCAAAGCGCCCAAACGTTGAAATCTTTGCGACGCTCCTTGAACGGTGAAGTCGAGAAAAGCACGTCGATCATGCGGCGCGCATCGATCTCGAACTTTTTGAGTTCCTGCGCCGTGTAACCATCACCCAAGATCAGGAAATCAACTTTCGTTGTGGGATCGCCATTCTTCTCAATCTCGATCAATGGCCCGGGCGAAGGCGATTTGGATGTATCGACGAACATGTCTTTCGGATCGACAATGACAGACCAGATTTCGCGAAAGGCGTTGTTTGAGTCACGCTTTTTGAGAATCACCTGAACGGCGGCTTGAGGCGCGGGAAACCGGAGCGATTCGTGAAATGTTCGGTTGGCGCTTTTTGCTTCGTCTGTAGTTTCCCATTCACCGTAAATCGACGCGAAACCGCGCGAGTACAGCATGCGGTTTGTCGTGCGGTCGCGCACCTCAAACAAGTATTTGCCTAGATTCGTATCATCGATGCTCTTGGCTGGATTTCCTGGCCAAGCCAAAGGCTCAACCACGACGCGATCGATGCTAAACATTTCCTGGGTTGCATTGCCGGTGTGATAATAATCCAGCCGCATCGTGCGCGGTGCGGGAGACGGTGACGGCGCGGCGCCGGCAGAAAAGCCAAGGAGTAGAAGGACAATCCAGACACTCAAAGTTCGCCAGATCATGCCGCAGACTGTATCAGCAGGACGGCCGAAAGTCAGAACTTTGTCGCGGTGTCGAAAACCCGCGCGGAAGGAGAAGTGAAGGAGCAAACTCCGATCGTATTGCCCTGCGTGGATTGGGTGCTCGGCTGGTAACCGGCGCCAACTGGCTCGCGGTCCATGTGTTAAACGCGAACATGGCCAGCTGCGACGTGACCAGGGCGCGCTCCAACTTCTTGACTCGCGCGGCCGACCCGTTGCCCGAAAGGACTTTTAGCGCAGGCGGACTTTGAGCCTGCGCTATGACGAAGACTGCGTGCTAAGCCAGGCACATGTTTGGCTTAAACCCGGCTGCTGGAAGGCCTGGCCGACGCTCAGCCGGTTGAATAACATTCTCGAAAAGAAGTCCAAACCACCATACTTTGTGAAAAGTTTCACAAATCGCTTGCAGCTCAAAATTGCGAGTGTTAACGTACGATAACGAAGTTACCTAGCGCCGCAAGAACTATGAAAAAAGCTCAATTCGTGACCGCTGCTTTTCTAGCCAGCACCCTTTCGATGGTTTCGGCAGCGGATATTGTTGGAAAAATTACGCTGAAAGGAAAAACGCCGGAAGAGACGCCGCTGCCGTTGGATGCGATGTGCGCGGCGACGCGGCAAGACAAACCAACGACTCGGTTTTATTTGGTTGATGCCAGCGGTGGATTGGCCGACGCATTTGTCTATATCAAAGAAGGTTTGGCCGGAAAGAAGTTTGACCCGCCAAAGGAGCCTGTTGTATTGGATCAAGTCGGTTGTGAGTACGTCCCCTACGTGTTGGGCGCTCAAGTCGGACAGCAGATCCTGGTCAAAAACTCAGATCCCGTCGGACACAACGTGCATCCTACTCCGTTCGTGGCGGGAAATAAGGAACAGAACAAATTCCAATTTGCCAAGGCGCCGCCGCTCACCTTTGTTTTTGACAAACCGGAAATGTTTCTCCGTTTTAAGTGCGATATCCACGGCTGGATGTTTGCTTACGTTTCTGTCATGGAGCATCCCTACTTCGCGGTGTCCGGCAAAGATGGAACCTTTAAAATCGCCAATGTGCCGCCCGGCAAGTATGTGATCGAGGTGTCCCATCGCAAGGCCAAGGCGCCAATAATGACGAAAGAAATCACGGTGGACGGGAAAGATCAAAAGGCTGACTTCACGCTCGAAGTGCCACCCCCGGCGAAATAGTGCCGCAAATGTTTTGACCATATCGCCGCTGTGGCTCACCGTCGCAGCGGCGTTTCAATTAGCATGGCTCGAACAATCCACAACCGTTGGTTGCATCGCTTTGCTGTGTTCACCGGGGCAATGACGTTGGTTTTGATCGGCGCTGGCGGGTTAGTGACGAGCCATGGGGCAGGAATGGCGGTGCCAGATTGGCCAACCTCCTACGGATACAACATGTTTTTGCTTCCCTTTCCGTATTGGCGCACAGGGGGAGCGTTTTACGAACATTCTCATCGGTTAGTGGCTTCGTTCGTTGGATTGCTCACGACGATTCTAGCAGTCTGGCTCTGGGTGAAAGAGGATCGGGTTTGGATGCGCTGGCTTGGGGTAATCGCTTTCGTGGCCGTGGTGCTGCAAGGGGTGCTGGGAGGACTTCGCGTGAGGCTGTCCATGGACGAAATCGGGATTTTCCATGCCGCGTTGGCGCAGCTTTTCCTGGTGTTGTTGAGCGCGATTGCTTTGATGACTTCGCGCTGGTGGCACGCAATTGAATTGAGCAATCGCCAGGCAACGGGTCTTTTCCTCCTCTCCTCCATCCGAATGGAAGAGAGGGAGAAGACGCTTGCTGCGCCACGGGATGGGCGCGCCGCGCCGTTGATCGCGGTAGTGTTGGTTTTTCTGCAGTTGCTTCTAGGCGCGACGATGCGGCATCAACACGCGGGCTTGGCCATTCCGGACTTTCCCTGGGCCTACGGCAAGGTTTGGCCGCCGACGGATGCGGCCTCGCTCGACTTGATTAACCGCAGCCGCACTGATGTTCGCGAGCCCAATCCGATCACAGCGTTTCAAATTAACTTGCACATGACCCATCGGATTGGAGCGGTGGCGACGATGCTGGCGGTGGGTTGGTTCGCATGGAGAAATTGGCGGCGACTCGGACGAACCGCAGCCTTGGCGAAGTGGGCGCTTGGTTGGTTCGGATTGATCTGTGCTCAGGCTGCGCTTGGCGCGGCGACGGTGTTGAGCAACAAAGCGGCAGACGTGGCGACAGCGCATGTGGTGTTGGGCGCGTTGAGCTTGGTAGTTGGTTCGTTGCTGTGTGTGATTGCTTTCGGATCAACCGTGCGTGGGCTGGCGGACTCTCGGATCGGGCGTGCGGCTGGACCATTGCTCAGCGGCTCAATGGGGCAGGCGCGATCGAATGCTCATTTGGAAGCATGAAAGCCTCGGCTCCGTCAATGAGCGCGTCGCAAACAGCCGAGAAGGCGAGTTGGATGGGCTACTTTGAACTGACGAAACCGAGGCTCACAGCGTTGGTTTTGGTGACAACGCTGGTCGGTTTGTACGTCGGCGCGCAGGAGTCGATCAGCTGCGTCTTGATGTTAAATACGCTGATAGGCACGGCGCTGGTGGCGGGTGGCGCAGCGGCGTTGAACCAGTTGCTGGAACGGGAACACGACGCCAAGATGCGCCGAACCGAAGCTCGTCCGCTGCCTTCCGGCCGGTTGCAGCCCGAGGCCGTATTGGTTTTTGGAGGCGTTTGCTCGGCCGTTGGTTTGATTTATTTGGCGGCGGCGGTGAATTTGCTGACGAGCGTTCTTGGAGCCATCACATTGGTCAGTTATCTGTTTGTTTATACGCCGCTCAAGAGAGTGACGCCGTTGAACACGGTGATCGGCGCGATTCCGGGAGCATTGCCTCCGTTAATGGGCTGGACGGCGGTGCGCGGGGAAGTCACCGGTGAAGGCTGGGCGTTGTTTGGCATTCTCTTCTTTTGGCAGTTGCCGCATTTTCTGGCGATCGGGTGGATTTACCGTGAGGAATACGCGAAGGCTGGATTTGCCATGTTGCCGGTGATCGACGTGGAAGGCAGCCGAACGGGACGCCAGGCGGTAAGCCATACGCTTGGATTGTTGACGGTTAGTTTAGCGCCGTTCGTGTTCAAACTGGCTGGGGTGCTGTACTTGGCGGGAGCACTGGGGTTGGGAATGGCGTTCATCTGGTTTGCGATTCAGTTCTCCCGGCATTTAACAAAATGGCATGCGCGGCAGCTTTTTTATACATCGATCATTTATTTGCCGCTTCTCTTGGGCTTGATGGTTCTGGACAAAGTGAAGTGAAAGCGAAATGCAGCAATCTGGATTCTGCCGTTGACACTGGCAGAGACGCAAAGTTAACTATTACTCGATAATCATTGTCCGGGCAAAGAATGCAACCTTGGCCGGCTCACAGTAAACACGAAGAAAGTCATGCAGCCAACAACAACACATTCCCATACTCACGGAGCTCACGAAGCTCATCATGAGCCTGGATTCTGGCAAAAGTACGTCTTTTCCACGGATCATAAGGTCATTGGAATTCAGTACGGCGTGACGGCGCTTTTCTTTTTGCTCTTCGGATTTTTGTTGATGGCGATGATGCGCTGGCAGATCACGTATCCGCAGAAACCAATCCCGGTGGTGGGCTCCCTTCTGAACGCAGTTCTCGGCGACGTGGCGGCTGGAGGCATCATGAGCCCGGACCTTTATAACGCCTTTGGAGCCATGCATGGAACGATCATGGTCTTTTTGGCGATTGTCCCATTAGCTTTTGCGGCTTTCGGAAACTTCGTTGTTCCTTTGCAGATCGGGGCGGTGGATATGGCTTTTCCGCGCATTAACATGGTCAGCTACCAAGCCTATGCCATCGGCGGTGTGATCATGCTGGTCAGTTTCTTCATTCCTGGGGGCGCGGCGCAAGCTGGGTGGACTTCGTATTCACCGCTGGCATCCTGGATTCCGGGGCATGGGCAAACCTTTTGGATTATCGGGATGGTCTTCCTCATCACGTCATCGCTGCTCGGCGCCGTTAATTTCATCGCGACGATTATTCAGCTTCGCGCGCCGGGCATGACTTGGATGCGGATGCCTTTCTTTGTGTGGGCGCAATTCGTGACAGCGTTTCTGCTCTTGCTGGCTTTCCCTCCGCTCGAGGCGGCAGCGATCATGCAACTAATGGACAAAGTGGCTCACACCAGCTTTTTCCTGCCGACAGGACTGGCCGTGAGCGGCGGGGAATTGGCGAACATCAGCGGGGGCGGCAGCCCGCTTTTGTGGCAGCACCTTTTTTGGTTCCTCGGACATCCGGAAGTTTACGTGCTGATATTGCCCGCCATGGGAATTGTTTGCGAAATCATTGCGAATAACACGCGCAAGCCCATCTGGGGTTATAAATCGCTGGTTTATTCCGTGTTAGCCATCGGCTTTCTCTCTTTCATCGTTTGGGCGCATCACATGTATCTGACGGGGATGGGAACGAAGATCAGCACTTTCTTCCAGACCACGACGATGATCATCTCGATCCCATCGGTGATTATTCTTTCCTGTTTGTTGATTTCGCTTTGGGGTGGCTCGATTCGCTTTAACACACCGATGCTTTTTGCGCTGGCCTTTCTCCCAATGTTCGGGATTGGAGGGCTGACTGGGCTGCCCTTGGGTTTGAACTACAGCGACATTCACCTGCATGATACGTACTACGTGATCGCTCACTTCCATTATGTGGTGGCTCCCGGGACAATCTTCGCGCTCCTCGCGGGAATTTATTTTTGGTATCCGAAAGCCACAGGACGTTTCATGAGCGAGTTCTGGGGCAAGGTTCATTTTTGGCTTTCTCTGATTTTCATGAACGCCGTCTTCCAACCGATGTTTGCCCAGGGCATGCAAGGGATGCTGCGCCGCATGTCCGATGGCGCTGCGAATTATTCGCTGGCAAAGGTTGGCACGGATGCGATTGGCGGCCTTACCGATGCGATCATGAAATCAAACATCACAATTTCCCACGCGGCCTGGGCGCTTGGCCTTGCGCAGATTCCTTTCATCATAAACTTCTTTTGGAGTTTGAGGCACGGAAAGAAGGTGACATCAGATAATCCATGGGAAGCGACGACACTCGATTGGCAAACGCCGACGCCGCCGCCTCATGGCAATTTTGTGGCCCAACCCCAAGTTCATCGTGGCCCTTATGAATACAGTGTTCCAGGGCAGCCGAAAGATTTTACACCGCAAAACACTTAGCACTTTGTTTTAGCGCAGCAAACCCATCACAACCTCATGGAAATCCCGTACGTAGTTCAACCTCGACAGGACACCGGCCTCTACAACGCGAAGGTCGGGATATGGTTGTTTCTGGCCTCCGAAGTCATGTTGTTCGGAGCGTTATTTTCGTCCTACATCATTCTGCGCATCGGAGCGGCGCCTGGCGAGTGGCCCGTGGGCTTGTTGAATGTTTGGATTGGAATGGGCAACACGCTCGTTCTGATTACTTCCAGTATCACCGTTGTTCTGGCTTGGGCATCGCTGAAGATGAACAATTTTGCGAAGTTCAAAGTTTACCAGGGCTTTACGATCTTGCTGGCCATGACGTTCGTGGTGATCAAGTCGTTTGAGTACACCGACAAATTCACGCATTACGAAGTCGTTCTCCAGGACAACACGATTTATGACGGACACCTAAAGGAAAGAACTCCAACGCACGTGGTTATTCACGGCCATAAGGTCGAGCACGGGCGTCATGCGGAAGGAGAGGCGCATGGTTCCAAGACGCCTCATACCGATATCAGAATCGAGCGGGCGCAAATTAAGAAGATGGAGAATTACGGTCCGTGGCACAACACCTACCTGGCGATTTACTTTACATTGACGGCGCTGCATGCGTTGCACGTCATTGGCGGCGCGGTCGTGATCGGGTACTTGTGGGGACCTGGAAGCAAACTTTGGAAAACGGACCCTGAACGCTTTACCAACCGAATCGAGATTTCGGGCCTATTCTGGCATTTCGTTGATCTAGTTTGGATCTTTCTATTTCCGGTTCTTTACCTGTTGTAAGCTAGAGAGAATTGAAATTGATTATGAGCGATCATCACGCACACGACGCACACGATTTTCAACATCACGTCCGGCGCTATCTGTTTGTGTTTTGGGCGCTGATTGTCGGCACGATTATCACGGTCGGAGCGTGGTACGTGAAGTTAGATAGCATGGCGCTGACGGTTGCGATTGCGCTTCTCATTGCGAGCGTGAAAGCCTTTCTCGTGGCAGGCTATTTCATGCATCTGATTTCAGAAAAGAAGATGATCTACGGGATTTTGGCGGCAACGGCGTTTTTCTTCGCTGGGATGATGTATCTGATTGTCTGGGGCCGTGATCAAGTGCCCCAGGGAACTATTCATTTGGGCAGCAGGGATACGTTTCAAACGCCGGGATCGCCCTCGAAGGCGGCCCACTAAGTTATGTCACTCAAGGCATTCCACATTGTTTTTATTGCCGCATCCACGCTGTTGGTGCTCGGATTCGGCGCGTGGTGCCTGAGAAATTATTTTGGCAAGAACGGGGCCGGCGTGGACTTGGCGCTGGGAGCAGGATCGTTCCTGTTGGCGGCAGGCTTAGTCATCTACGGCAAGTATTTTTTGAAAAAGCTGAAAAGGATCAGTTACTTATGAAGCGCAAGCATCGGTCCCTTATCTGGAGCGGGCTTGGATTGGCCTGGCTCTGTCATCCGAGCGCTGTTTTCGCCTGCTCGGTCTGTTTCGGAAATTCAAACTCGACATTATCCAAAGCGTTGCACTGGGGTGTCCTGATGATGCTTGGCCTTGTCGTTTGTGTGTTGGCGGGCATCGCTGCCTTTTTTATCTACGTGGCAAAACGACCGGCTGCGGCGCCGGACACAGAAGCGCCAGCAACGGAATCCGCAGTTGAGACTGTTGAGAAGGTTTAATCATGAGAGAGCTGCTGCAATTACCTGTTTTGGCCTCCGAGCACGGAAAGACGGTCGATGACCTAATCGTCTATATGCATTGGCTGATGATTCTCTTATTCGTCGGCTGGATCGCCTACTTCGCCTATGTCCTGTTTCGGTTCCGGCAATCGCGGAATCCTAAAGCAGATTACCTTGGCGCGCGCGGGCACGCGTCAACCTGGATCGAGGGGTTGGTGGCGCTCGTCGAGTTCGTTTTGCTCTTTGGATTCGCCGTGCCGCTCTGGGCAAAACTCGTGGACGATCTGCCGAAGGAGAGCGAATCTGTCGTGATACGTGTTGCGGCGAAGCAGTTCGAGTGGAATTTGCGTTACCCCGGCAAAGACGGCGTATTCGGGAAGCAGGACATCAGCCTGGTAAGCGGCACAAACAGATTTGGCGTGGTCCCGAATGACCCGGCGGGCCAGGATGATTTCGAGAAGGTCAACGACATGCACGTTCCGGTCAACAAACCTGTCATCGTGCACCTGACATCGATGGACGTCATCCATTCGTTTAAAGTCATCGCGTTGCGTGTCTGTCAGGATGCCATTCCAGGATTGAGCACGCCAGCCTGGTTCAAAGCGACCAAGGAGGGCCGATACCAGATCAATTGCGCGCAGCTCTGCGGAAATGGACACGCGAACATGGCTAACGGGTTTATTACCATCGAAAGCCAGGCGGCGTACGACAAGTGGATCTCAGACCAGAAAACCGGCGCGGCGGGTGCAGCAGTCTTTGAGTGACCGTGTTTCACCGCGAATTCAGTGGACCGTTTGGGGCGGACTCGCTTTGACCGTCTTAACGGTTTGCCTTCTTTTTGTCCTGACCCGGATGCAGCGAGGCCAAACTTCGTTTCCTGTTTATGGACAACTTCCTGACTTCAGCCTCACCAATCAAGCGGGCAGCCCAGTTTCACTGGAAACCTTGCGCGGCAACGTTGTGATCGCGGACATTATCTTCACTCGTTGCGCCGGTCCTTGCCCAGAAATGACGAAGAAGTTAAGCGAACTTCAAACCGCCTTGCCTGCGAGCGCGCCGGTGAAGTTAGTCACGCTGACGACGGATCCAGCGTTCGATACGCCGCAAGTTCTAAAAAGCTACGCAGCACGATTCGGCGCGGATTCCAACCGCTGGTGGTTCTTGACCGGAACAAAACCACAAATCGGAAATTTGGCGACCAATGGCTTCAAGCTGACGGCCTTTGAAGTTCCCCGGTCTGAGCAAAGCAATGAATTTGATCTGTTTGTCCACAGCACCATGTTTGTGCTGCTAGACAAGCAAGGCCGGTTGCGGGGCGCCCTTGAATCGGCGGCGCCGGATTGGCGGGAGAAAGCGGTGGAAGGCGTTGAAGCGTTGCTCAAAGAGAAGCATCCATGAGCCTGACCGATTTGCCCGCCGTCAATGCGTGCCTCAATACGCTGAGCACGATCTTCTTGAGCGCGGGTTATTTTTTCATCCGCCGGAAGCGCCCAATTGCTCACCGCAATTGCATGGTGTCGGCGTTCGCCACCTCAACCCTCTTCCTGATCTCGTACTTGGTCTATCACTACAATGCGGGACGCACCGTGTTTCGGGAACCGCAATGGTTTCGGCCGATTTACCTGACGATTCTGCTCACGCACACGGTCCTCGCCGTGGCCATTGTGCCGATGATCCTCATGACGCTTCATCGCGCGATCAAGCAACGCTTTGAATTGCACAAACGAATCGCGCGCTGGACGTGGCCATTGTGGATGTACGTGTCGGTGACAGGTGTGATTATTTACCTGCTCCTTTATCAGATTTACCCGCAACGCTAGGTAATGAAGCGCTGCTGCGCTTCCGCGCAAACCAGCAGGTTTGCCCTGCCTATCCGGAAATCTCTTTCGAGAAAGAGTACAGAACAACAATCAGGGAAGAAGCTTGGCCACGACGGAGCTGATTGTCTTGCCATCGGCACGCCCTGCGGCCTTAGCCTGCACTGCCTTAATCACCGGTCCCATATCCTTTTTGCTGGTGGCGCCCGCTTCCTGAATGGCCGCTCGGACTACGGCCTCAAGCTCCTCGGCAGAGAGCGGCTGTGGCAAGAAGCTCTCGAGGACCGAAATCTCCCGCTGTTCGCGCGCGACCAACTCGGGGCGCCCGCCCTTCGCATATTGCTCGATGGCGTCACGCCGCTTTTTGATTTCCTTCTGAACGATTCCAATGATCTCTGTGTCTGAAAGCGTCTCGGTCTTGCGTTCGATTTGCGCGTAGCCCAACGCGGATTTGAGGAGGCGCAAAGTCGAGAGGCGGTCCGCCTCTTTGGCCAGCATGGCCGCTTTTAACTCCTGCGCGATGCGGTCAGCGAGACTCATCTGTCACTGCGACGTTTTGAGATTCTTCAAGGTGTCGCGGACTTTCGCGGCTTTCTCGTAGTCCTCGCGCCGGACCGCTTCGTTCAGGGCCTTTTCGAGGCGTTCGCGTTTCGTCAAGGGGCGGCTTGCTTGCAACTCTTTGAGCCAGGATTCGAGAGATTGAATTTCGCCGCTATGTTCGATGAGATCGGACCGAGATTGCTTCTGATAAAAGCTCCGAATCTCTTCCACGCCGTGGTTCACCACCTCGATCGCTTTGGCGTGATCCTCCAAATCGAGCGCCATACAGCCCATCGCGCGCGTCTGCATCATGAGCAACTGCGGACGAAATTGCTGGAGTGAGAAACCGAGTTCGTCCGAGGCGGCGAATTGCTCGACAAAATCGAATACCTTGAGGTTGCGCGTCGTGTCCCGAATAACCCCTTCGTAATCCTGCAGCTGAAAAAGACAGATGTAACGGTGGTGGTACTGTATCGCTTCCTGCTGGAAGCGCGCGCAATCCTCAGCGCCAAGTTCGAATTCCTCGTCATCGCCATTGTGGGCTTCGAGGTGTTTGGCCAAACGCGCCTCGTAATGTTCCAAAAGGGATTCGTGTCCGTACGGCCGCTTGCCATCCGGCCGCCCCTCAGCATTCATTTGCAACAAGCCCAAATCGACACGCAATTGAATTTTCTCGAGATCATCCTTGCCCTTGAATTTTCTGACGTCAATTTGCCCTGGGCGATATTCCCAGTCGTTCAGCAGAGCTGAAATGTCGAAATTCATATAGCGCACTATGGCCAGAGAAGGCGTTCAAGTCAATCCGCCCCGTGTGTGGTGTGTGTGGTGTTGCATTTAAAATCGCACTATTTCGTGCGATCACAATTTTACGGTGACGCGGCCATTGGGGGCTCGCAGCGGAGTTGCTCAGTCAAAGCTGGAATCCGCCGGAACGGCTTGTATACTGAGCTCATGAACAAACTCCTTTTATTGATCCTCGGTTCCGCCTTGATTGCCTTGAGCGGTGTCATTGCGGAACCGCCTTCCACCAAGGCGACACCGCAAACAAAATCAAAAGCCGGCCAGGTGCAAGTGCGCTTGCTGGACAAGACTGGAAAACCAACGGAGCTTCAAACGATGAACAAAATCGTCAAGACCGACGCGGAATGGCGCAAACAATTGACCAAGGAACAATACGAAATCGCGCGCGGCAAAGGAACCGAGCGCGCCTTCTGCGGCATCTTCTATGACCACAAGAAACCCGGCATCTACACCTGCGTTTGCTGCGATTTGCCTCTATTCTCCTCGACCGCAAAGTTTGATTCCGGCACAGGCTGGCCCAGCTTTTTCCAGCCGGTCGCGAAAGAAAACGTCGCAACGCTCGAGGATCTCAGCCACGGAATGCGCCGAACGGAAATCCTTTGCGCGCGCTGTGACGCGCACCTCGGCCATGTTTTCGAAGATGGCCCCAAGCCGACCGGTTTGCGTTACTGTCTTAACTCCGCTTCTCTTGTGTTTCGTCCCGGTGCGGAAAGAAAATGAATGACTGACGCGCACTACGGTGTGTTTAGAGTGCCGCTCTGCCTTTCCGCCGATAATGCCGGATGCCGGGTTTGAGCGCGCTCAAACCCGCCTGCATGATTGAATCCATATATTACGTAATCTCCTGGCTATGCCATCGGCAGTGCCCACACTGCTATGAGGAGCGCTTTCATCCTTATCAAGGCGCCGAATTGGCCGGAGTCGCCGGCGAAGCCCGGAACAACTTCGAACGGATCATCGATCATTTTCCGGAACACATGCGCTACCGTGTTCCAGAGGCGACGGCGGCGAGCGGCGAAGTTCCTGAGCGTATCGGGCGAATCATTCTCTCCGGCGGCGAAGTGTTGCTGCCGCAAATCTGCGAACCGGTCCTTTATCCGGCGATTGAACGGATCATCGAAAAGTATCGCCGGACCGGCGGAGTCAAAGTTGTGGTTCAGACCACCGGAGACTTGATCACCGCAAAGATCGTGGACGAACTCCTTCAGCGCGGTGTTTGGATGATTTCGGTTTCGGGGATGGACGACTTCCACGAAGGCTTTGACGAGCAACGCCGGAACAAACTCACCGGCAAGCTGACCGAAATATTTGAGAAGGCTGGCATGCATCGTTCCGGTCTTCATGCCAAGGATCGCAAATGGCACGAAGAGGCGGGACCGGTTTTCAGTTTCTTTGGCGCAACAGCCGACGCTTGGATTGGCCGAATCTGGCCGCGCGGGCGGGCCTGGAATAACGATCTTTCCAAGGCCACGCTGGCGGACAATTTCTGCAACGCCTGGTCCGGCGGACTCAACTTCCTGAATGTTGGCGAGGCTGGTTCCGAGGTTTCCATAGAACCGAATGGCAACGTTTATCCCTGTTGCATGAAAACAAAATTCCCCATCGGCAATCTACTGGAGGAACCGTTGATGGAAATTCTGCGCAGCCTCATTGGACATCCAATTTACGAAGCCATTGCGATGGGACACCCGGAGCGGATGGGTGTTCGTTATGGATGGTCTCCCGCCAATTTTGTGGAGCGTTCCCGAACTGTCACACCCGCGGGTCGTCCGTATCAAAATCTGTGCATCGGCTGCGACCGTTTTCATGAGGAGGTCGCACGACCGCTGCTCGCGGAACTGCGACGCGAGCGGCTGGCGAGGCGAGCCTCGGCGAGTGGCAAAGCAGCATGAACGCATCGTGCAAGAAAGTGCTGGCAGCGTCGGTGTTCTTCGCTTTCGCCCTCGCGAGCTTGTCCACTGGCGCGGCTGGCGAAGGCGCTTGGGCATCCACGGTCTCCAAAGCGCGGGGACAGCGCCTTTTCTGGAATGCGTGGGGTGGCGATGACCGTATTAACGCTTATATCGCGTGGGCCGCGCGAACGGTTCAAGGCCAGTTTGGTATTGAGGTCAGACATGTGAAATTGACTGACACGGTCGAAGCCGTGACGCGCGTTCTCGCGGAAAAAGCTGCCGGCAAGAACGACCGAGGTTCTGTGGACCTGATTTGGATCAATGGTGAGAATTTCGCCGCCATGAAACAACATGGGCTGCTTTACGGTCCCTTCACACACAAGCTGCCGAACTTTAGCCTGGTGGACACGAATACCAAGCCGACACTCACCGATTTCACGGTGCCGGTGGAAGGGTTTGAAGCCCCATGGAGTATGGCGCAACTTGTTTTCCTTTATGACACCGCGCGCTTGCCCAATCCGCCCCGCACGCCGCGAGCATTGCTCACTTGGGCCAACGCTTATCCCGGACGATTCACGTATCCGCAACCGCCGGACTTCCTCGGAACCACTTTTCTCAAACAGATGATTCTCAGCTTAGTCACGAACACCGCCGCCTTGAGCGCTCCAGCATCGGAATCTTTTTCTGCAGAGGTAACGAAACCTTTATGGGAGTACCTCGACGCATTGCATCCCACGATGTGGCGACAAGGACGGGCCTTTCCCTCCAGCGGTCCAGCCCAGATTCGGTCGCTCGGAGATGGGGAAATCGACATTGCGCTTTCCTTCAGTCCCGAAGCCGCCTCGTTGGCCATTCTGACGGGTCAACTTCCCACGAGTGTTCGCACCTTTGTTTTCGACGGCGGAACGATTGGCAACGCTAGCTTCCTGGCCATTCCTTTCAACAGCGGGGCCAAAGAGGGAGCGATGGTGTTCATCAACTTCTTGCTTTCCCCAGCGGCGCAAGCTCGCAAACAGGACCCGCGCGAACTCGGCAGTCTAACCGTCCTGGCGATGGACAAGCTGACTGCGGCGGATCGTGCTCGATTTGAGAACTTGCCGCGCGGACCCGCGACGCTTTCATCAACGGACCTGGGAAAACCCCTCGCCGAGCCGCACCCCATCTGGATGGAACGTCTCGAAAAAGAATGGCTGAAGCGTTACGGCGCGGGACGCTAGCGGTGGCTTCAATACGCGCCCTCCCTCTCCTGGCTGGCAGGGCGCGTCACTCCGCGTTGTCTCTTTCGCGGTTTCCAGTGGGCGGGCGCGCGCCAAATTGGGTGAGCTTGTCCCGCATGGTCTGGCGTGACACGTTCAGCCAGCGGGCGGCTTTGGCCTGATTGCCCTGGGCCAGCTCGATCGCGCGCGTGAAAAGCTGCCGTTCCACAGCTTCAATAACCGCGGCGTGGGTATCCCTCAAAGCCCCTTGACGGGCGCCCTCAAGAAATTCGTCGATGAACGCCGACATTTTCTGGTCCGAGGCTGCGCCCGCGTCACTTCGTTTCGCCAGCACGGTTTTCAGGTTGTCTGCGCTGATAGGAAAGCCGCGCGCGAGCAGAAGCGCCTGTCGTAGCACGTTGGCGAGTTGGCGCACGTTGCCCGGCCAGGATTGCTGCTGCAGCCAGATCACAGCCTGAGGATGAATCGCGGCGGAACTCAATTCGAGTTCGCTCGCAAAGCGCCGCAGAAAATATTTCGTCAGCTCAGGAATATCTTCCAGCCGCTGGCGCAGCGGCGGGAGATGCAGAACAAAGGAGCTCAGCCGATAGAACAGGTCCTCGCGAAACTGTTTCTCGCGGATGGCGGCTTCCAAATCGCGGTGTGTGGCGGCGAGAATTCGGACATCCACCGAAATGAGATCCTTTCCGCCGACGCGCTGAATGCATTTGTCCTGGAGCACGCGCAACAGCTTGGCCTGTGTGAACGCCGTCATGTCACCGATTTCATCGAGGAAGAGCGTGCCGCGGTCAGCCTGCTCGAACCGCCCGATGCGCCGGCTTTCCGCTCCAGTGAACGCGCCGCGTTCGTGCCCAAATAATTCACTCTCCAGCAGCGTCTCCGGAATGGCCGCGCAATTGACGGCGATAAAAGGTTTGTCGGCCCGCGCGCTGTGCTGATAAATCGCGCGCGCGACCAGTTCCTTGCCCGTGCCTGTTTCACCGCGAATGAGCACGGCCACGGCTTTGGCGGCAACGCGCCCGATCTCTTTGCAAACCTCCTGCATTACACGGCTGTTGCCGATGATCGCGTCGCCGTCCGAACCGGTCGCGCCGAGATCGACCGGTTCGCTCATGAGGCGGGCGCTCGCGACCGCTTTGGCGGTGGCTTCGAGCAGGTCTTCCATCTCAAACGGCTTGATCAAATACTCGAATGCGCCGCGCTTGGTCGCTTCAATCACTGTTTCGGTCGTCCCATAGGCCGTCATCAGCACGATGGGCAGCCGGGGTTTGACGGCGTGCAGGCTGCGCACGAGTTCCAGACCATCCAGTCCGGGCAGCCGCAAGTCGGTGATCACGACCTCGAAATGCCCCGATTGCGCGCGGGCGAATCCTTCATCGCCGCGATGCGAAACCGTTACCGCGTAGCCTTCCGACGCGAGCAACTTTTCCAGCGACACAGCCGCGCGTGTATCATCTTCGATCAATAGAATTCTGGCGCAGTTCGCAGTCATGGACTTTTGCGCGAAGCTTGGAATGACATTTATTGGGCGGCCGGTGTGCTGCATGTGTCAGTAGGCATCCAGTCCGGCGGCCACACGTGATCTTCCAATGCGCGGCGCACTTTTTCAAGCAAGCGCGAGGGGCAAATCGCCGCTATTTGCCGCCTCGAGCGCAGGGCGCCGCAACCGAAACCGCCGCAGAGACGCCAGAACGCAGAGCGGCGAAGCCGCGGCCGAAGGCGTTACAAGGTTAAATCGTTGCATGGTTAAATGGTTAAAAGTTTCACCACGGCCTGCGAACGATGTCGAGGATTGCCGTGCAGAGAGCGACGAGAGACAACTCACAGACTTTCGCGCGGCCATGGTTGAAATCCGCAACTCCTTGGCAAAGATGGTGAGCCTGCAGTTGGAACAGAAGATCACCCAGGACGCGAAGATCAGGCCAGTTCCAAAGTTCTTTGCGTTCTTCGCGGTCTTGTTGTTAATCAAACATCGCGCTCCGGACACGTGCATCCGAACCAGTGCCCAGTTGATCAAATCGGCGTTTTTCGTCTGCCCGGAATTGATCAGAATTGTTCGCAGCCTGCGAAGAAGCTTTTTCTCTGCGTCTTTCGCGTCTCCGCGATGATTCCAACAGCCTCGTCGCTCCTGCGCTTCAGTCCGAGCGCGCCGGTTCGCGTTCCGGACTTTGGGCGATGGGCAAGATGACGCTGAAAATGGCGCCTTGCCCGACTTGGGTTTGATATTCCAAAAGGCCGCCGTGTTTTTCCAGAATGCGCGCCGCGATGCAAAGGCCAAGGCCGGCGCCAGTTTCTTTGGTCGTGAAAAACGGATCGAACAAGCGTTTCTGAACGGCGGGTGGAATGCCATCGCCGGTGTCTTCGACTTCCAGGACTGCCGCTGTGGTTGAGCGCGAGCCGAAGCGGGCCGGCTTGGTGCGCGTGCGCAAGGTAATCGCGCCGCGCTGGCCAATGCTTTCGGCGGCATTCTTGATCAAGTTGATGAGCACCTGCTTGAGCTGCTGCAAATCGCCGCGCACCTGCGGGTCAGCCAGGAATTCGCATTTCAGTTCAATCGAGTTCCTCTCCAATTCTGGACGGAACAGCCCGGCTAGTTCGCGAAAGGGAGCAGTGGCCTTGACCAGTTCGAGTTGCGGCTCGGACGGACGCGCGAAGAGCAGGAAATCTTTGATGATCTTGTCGAGGCGGAAAATCTCGTCGCTGATGAACCGGTTGTCTTCCAACGGCTCGGAATTTTCAGGCAATAATTTGCGCTGAGTGAACAGGCGGGCCTTGATGGCGGTGAGGGGATTGCGAATTTCGTGGGCCACGCCGGCCGCCAGCGCTCCGAGCGAAGCGAGTTTCTCCTGGCGTTCGACCAGAGCGCGCGTCTCGATCAATTTGACGCGCAATGGACCAATCATCCCGCGATAAACCAACACGGTCAGCGACAAGCTCAGCAAGACGAGCAAGCCCAGCGACAAGGCGAGCAGAAACTTCAATTCCGCCAAAGCCAGATGCGCGTCCGACAGGGCCGATTGAAGCGACTGCCGTTGGGCGTGCGCCAATTGCGTCGCCAGGGTCAGCAAGTGGCTCGATTCCTTTTCGGTGCGAGCGAGCAACGCGGCCGGGGAGCCCGGACCGTTGATTTGGGCGCTTTGTTCGAGAGTTAGGAAAGCCTTGATCAAATATTGATCGAAAGCGGAGGCGATTTGCCGCAGCAGTTCGCGCTCGCTCGCGGCGGACGAACGTTCCAGTTGTTGCGCCAGCCAAACTTTGAGCGCATCTGTCTCTTCCTGAAAACGGACGCGATCCGTGGGTTCTTCACGAAGATCAAAGCGCAACAGCGTGTGATTGAACCTTAAGATGGCGGCTTCGAGATAATCGGCTAAATGATACCCGCCATCTTGCATCGCTCCGAACCGCGCCTGCAACTGGCCGATTTGCCGCCAGGAGTGGCGCTCGGTCCAGCCGATCAGCACCGCTCCCAAGGCCACGGTCGCAAGAAAACCGGTCAAGCGCAGTTTGATCGGCGACTTCATGGGGAAGCATGTGCAATACCTTTCGCGGTGGTTGCACATTTCTGTGGCCGCGAACGGCAGCCCTTGATGCGGTGTGGCCGTTTGTGCGCGTTGAGCGTACCGCAAATTTTCCGTCCGCTATACGGGGTAACGCGGCGAAGCCGGCGAAACCGCGCCCAAAGGAGCGCGGCACGTCCCGGGCCGCAGCAGGGCGGCTTGTCGAGGGCCTCGGCAATTATCCGAAGCTGCGGTCTTGGCCGGCGTGCTGCGACCGGGGACCGGTCGCGGTCCGACAAATCGTCGCGGCCCGCGGCGATTTCGTGTGATACTGATACTGATAGACTGAGAGTCTCCGCTACGCCGAACGCGAACGCGCTCAACCGGTACGGCCAATCGTTGGTCGCTGGTGGCCATTGATTGGTCACATTTGGGCGACGCGATGCCAGCCTCGTTCGCGTAATTCGCCGCTTTTCAACGTCTCCGGTTTCGGCGCGGTCATTTGGCATCTTAAAAGCTTAAGGAAAACAGCGTGAACCGAACCAAACTTCAGCACTGAACGAAAGCTTATTCATGATCCTGCTTCTTTTCCTTTTGACGCTGGCCATCGCCCTTCTCGCGCAATGGCATGTCAAGCGCATGTATCATCGCTACAGCCTCGTCCCGGCCGCTGCCGGGCACACCGGGGCCGAAGTGGCGCGGGAACTTCTCCGCGCCGCCGGCATTGACGATGTCTCGATCCAGGAGCACGAGGAGTTGCTCGGCGACCACTACGATCCATTGCGGAAACGGCTTGTGCTTTCCTCCGCGAATTATCATGGCACCTCGCTGGCTGCCATTGGTGTGGCCGCGCACGAATGCGGCCATGCTATTCAACACAAAATCGCTTATGCGCCGCTGCATTGGCGGATGGCGGCGGTGGGAGTCACGAACTTCGCCAGCCAAATTGTTTTGTGGCTGCCGCTGTTGGGGATGTTCACCGGTTACCTCTCCACTTACACCGGCGTCCTCATTATGGCGCTCGCTTGGGGGGTCATTATGGCGTTCAACCTCGTCACTCTGCCAGTGGAATTCGACGCCTCTCGCCGCGCCAAACTCGTGCTCGGGCAAATGGGTTTCGTGCAATCGCCCGCCGAACGGGAGGGCGTCAGCCGCGTGCTCACGGCTGCCGGATGGACTTATGTCGCGGCGTTCATCACGTCGCTCATTTACTTCCTCTGGCATTTGCTGCCCTTGCTCACAGGCAGGGACCGTGACTGAGTCGCATTGATTCCCAACAGACCTCAAGCATCATGAAAAAAAGAACCGAGAACAGCTCAAAGCGATTGCAAGGGAAGCCGCCCGCTGCAACTCCGCGCGCTGAGACGCGAACCATCCATATCGAATTCTTCATGTCGGGAGCCGAATCCGTGGGCATCGCGGGCACGTTTAACGATTGGCGGCCCGAGCGTGCGCCGATGTTGTCTGACGGTCACAACCGCTGGATCAAGGACCTTAGCCTGACGCCTGGCGTGTACGAGTATTGCCTGGTCGTCAACGGCTACAAATGGATGCCCGACCCGCACGCCCGCGAGACGGCGCCCAATCCATTCGGCGGTCGCAATTCAGTCCTGAAGGTTTAAACTCTGCCAACCACCAATGAACGCCAATGGACGCGAATCGATGAAGCAATTCTGGATTTTTCGCGGCTAACAAAAAAAACACATGAGCCACAACAATTACGACGGACCTGAGCTGCCCCAACAACTCTTGGATGCTTTCGAAAAGACGGGCGAGCGGCTCAAGCATTATCTGCCGAGAATTCTTCCCATGGCTGTCGTGGCCGCTTGTCTGTTCTGGTTCGCCTCCGGCGTGTACACCGTGAATCCCGGCCACATCGGTGTCGTCCGCACCTTTGGACGGGAAACCGCCCGTACGGAACCGGGATTGAACTACCGTTACCCTTGGCCGGTGCAGCAGGTAAATATTGTCAGTGTGGAACAAATCCGCCGCATCGAAGTTGGCTTCCGCGGCAGCCAGCGCGTTCCCGAAGAGGCCCTCATGCTCACCGGCGATGAGAACATCGTTGAGGCCCAAATCGTCGTGCAATACCGTGTGGCGGACCCCGCCAAATATCTCTATCGCCTGCGCGAACCGGACACCGCCCTCCTGGCCGCCACGGAAGTCGCCTTGCGCAGCACCGTCGGCAGCATGACCATCGACCAGGTCATGATCGAGGAACGCGCCAAAGTGCAGGCGGACGCGCGGCTTTTCATTCAGCGGTTGATGGACGATTACGAATCCGGCCTGGTCATCACGGAAGTCAAGCTCCAGGCGGCCGACCCGCCGGATGCCGTGCGCGATGCCTTCCACGACGTCGTGCGCGCCCGCGAAGACAAGGAAAAACTGATCAATCAGGCGCGCGGCTACCAAGCCGACATCCTGCCCAAGGCCCGCGGTGAAGCCCAGAAACTCTTGCGCGAAGCAGAGGGTTACAAGGAACAACGCGTCCTGCTCGCTCAAGGCGAAGCCGCGCGGTTCCTCAGCGTCTTGGCCGAATACGAGAAAGCCCGCGGCGTCACTCGCGATCGCCTCCACCTGGAAACGATGGAGAAGATTTTGCCCGACATCGACAAAGTCATCGTCGGCGGCGACGTCAACCAGCGCCTGCTGCCGCTCCTGCCTTTGACGCCGGCCGCCGCCCAGTTGTTGGGCCCGCGCCCGAGCGCCACTCCGGCCTCGGCCAGATAACTTCAACCTGAACCTCACTTCACAAGGGATTCTATGCGAACGCAACTTCTCGGCATCGGCGGTTTGTTCGTGCTCTTCCTCGCTCTGGCGCTGGCGAGCCAGGCCTTTTTCACGGTCAATGAGACCGATCAAGTCATTATCACGCAATTCGGCGAGTACAAACGCACTCTTCAACAACCGGGGTTCGCCTGGAAAATTCCATTTCTGCAAACCGTCAACCGCTTCGATCGCCGCATCTTGACCAGTGACGCGCCCAAGGCGGAATACCTTACGCAAGACAAGAAACGCCTCGTGGCCGACCCGGTGACGCGCTGGCGCATCAGCGATCCGTTGCTCTTTTATAAAACTGTGCGCGACGAGTCCGGCGCCCGGGCGCGCCTCGACGACCTCGTCTTGTCCGAATTGCGCCGCGAAGTGGCCAGTCATACGTTCGATCTCGTCATCGGCCCGAAACGCGAAGCGATCATGGATAACGTCGCCACAACCGCGCGCAACAAGGCCAAAGAATTCGGCATCGCTGTCGTGGATGTGCGCATCAAGCGGGCAGACCTGCCGCAAGAAGTGCAACACAGTGTGTTTCAGCGCATGCAGGCCGAACGCGAGCGCGAGGCCAAACGCTATCGCAGCGAAGGCGACGAAGAATCGGCCAAGCTCAAGGCCGAGACGGACAAACAGCGCACCATCGTCCTGGCTCAGGCCCGCCAAGACGCCGAAAAACTGCGCGGCGAGGGCGATGCCATCGCGACGCGCATTTACGCCGAGGCTTACGGGAAGAACGCTGAATTTTACACCTTCACCCGCAGCCTGCACAGCTACGAACAATTCCTCGGCAAACGCAGCACGCTGGTGCTGCCGGCGGATTCGCCCCTATTTCGCTACCTGACCGGTTCGCGCTCCGACGCGCAGCCCGGAGCGGTCGAGATGCCAGTGGCCAAGGAGACAGCCTTGGATCGGGGCAAGTGACGCCGGTGGCAGGGCAACTCAAACCATCCGTCCCTCAGCCGCCAAAGGAACGAGAGTTCATCGATGCGGTCCCAAAAGGCGTGGAGGCTGCCCACGAACCGACCGCCGGTCGGGAACCGGCGCCGGCCAGCGTCAACCTGGCTTGCTCCAGGCCGCGGCGTCTCTCGGAGGAAATGGCCGGTTTAATCGCGGCTTTTGCGGAACGGCCCGTTACCCTGCGAGAGGCGATTGTAGTTCTGCACCAGCGGGCCTACACGCTGCTGCTCATTCTGCTCGCGTTGCCTTTCTGCACGCCCATTCCTCTGCCGGGTATTTCGACCCCGTTTGGCTTGGTGATTGCCGTAATCGGCTTCCGGTTGTCTCTAGGCCAGAAGCCATGGCTGCCGGCACGATTGCTCGACACAACATTGCCGGCGAAGTTTTTCCCGCGTGTTCTGGCGGCGACGCGCCGGCTGGTTTGTTGGCTCGAGGTTTTTCTCAAGCCAAGATTTAGCAACGTGCTCCGCTGGCGCATTGTCGGGCAAGCGCTCGGCGCGATGTTTCTGGTGTGTGGGCTCCTGCTCATGCTGCCTTTGCCAGTGCCGGTCAGCAACGCTTTGCCTGCCATCACCATTGTGCTTCTCGCGGCGGCCATGTTGGAAGAGGACGGCCATTTCGCCGTGGCGGGCGCAGGCATGTTTCTGCTCACGCTCAGTTTTTTTGCCGCCATTTTTTGGGGCGGAGCCGAGGCTGTGAATTTCTTCAGGGAGACTTTCGGCGGCGCGTTCAAGCCGGACGACGAATCGGTTTTGCCAACTGATTAAGCTCCCTCGGCGCAAATCATCAATTGCCAATTGGCGACGACGATCTTCCCGATCTCGTCCCGATTGTCATGCGGAGCCCGCTTCAACTCCTGCCGCCGATCCGAAACTCGCCGCCTCGAGGTCAATGAAAGATTGCCGGCATCCGCGCGGCCTGTTTTTACTTCTGCCATCGCACCTAATGACAAGATCATGATTACGATTAAGAATCCCGTTGAAACTTCTTAATTCAATGCGAGCGGCGCCAGGGAACGGGGTGAACCCGCCGTTATCGTTCCTGCGTTGGATGGCGCCGATCACCGTTTGCATGCTGATCGGCCCGGTCGTGGCTGGCTTCAGCGGAACTCTCCTGCCAGCGTTCGGATTTTTTCCGGCGCTCGGCGGCCAGACGATCGATCTCGAATCATGGCGACAGTTGTTTGAGCTCCCGGGAATTTCGGCTTCAGCACGGCTTTCTCTTCTGACCGGCTTCACGACGACAGCAGCTTCTCTGCTTTTGGTCACCGCGTTCTGCGCTGCATGGCATGGCACGGATTGGTTTCGGTTCATGGAACGGCTGCTCGCGCCGTTGCTGTCCGTTCCGCATGCAGCCGTAGCGTTCGGAATTGCCTTCTTATTGGCGCCGAGCGGCTGGATTCTTCGTCTGTTGTCACCTTGGGCCACTGGCTTCGCGCAACCGCCCGATTGGTTGATCGTCCATGAGACTCACGGCCTAACATTGATGTTCGGATTGATCGTTAAGGAAGCGCCGTTTCTCTTCGTGATGACGTTGGCGGCTCTAGGCCAAACCGACGCGGAACGCAGCCGAACCATTGCGCGGACGCTCGGTTATCGGCCGATGAACGGCTGGCTCAAAGCCGTCTTCCCGAGAATCTACTCCCAAATTCGTTTGCCGGTCTTTGCCGTGCTGGCTTACGGAATTTCCGTCGTCGATGTCGCCATCGTGCTAGGGCCAACCACGCCTGCGCCACTGGCGGTGCGCTTGGTGACGCTGTTCAATGATCCCGGCTTGCAGCAACGCTTCATCGCCTCAGCAGGCGCGGTCTTGCAACTGGGCCTTGTGGCTCTGGGCCTCTCGATGTGGCTGGCGCTCGAGTCGATCATCAAGCGCGTTGGAAAGGTTTGGATCGAGTCTGGACATCGCGGAAGGAACGATGCCACGGCTCGATACGCTGCAGCGGGCGCCGCGATCAGTAGCGTCGGGGTCGTTTTCGCCGGCCTTTCGAGCATGCTGATATGGTCGTTCGCGCAATCCTGGCGTTTTCCCGATGCTCTTCCTTCCGGACTGACGCTGGCCAATTGGACGCGGCATTTTTCGACGCTTCAGGAACCGCTCATCAATACTGTGACAGTCGGAGTCAGCGCCGTGTCGATCGCGCTGCTGCTGGCGATTGGCGTGTTGGAACACGAAGTCAGAAACGGCCGCCGAACGTTCGTCGGCGCGGCTGGTGTTTTGTATTTGCCTCTGGTCATTCCCCAAATTGCGTTTCTGTTCGGCGCCCAAATTCTCCTCGTCATGGCGCAACTCGACGGACGCTGGCCAGCTCTGACATGGTTGCACTTGGTCTTTGTGTTCCCGTACGTTTTCCTGTCGCTGTCCGATTCGTACCGCGCGTGGGACGAGCGTTACAGCCGCACCGGTTTATGTCTCGGAGCGACGCCGACGCGTGTATTTCTGCGAATCAAGCTCCCGATGCTCTTGCGACCGATTATGACGGCTGGCGCCGTGGGGTTTGCCGTTAGCGTGGGACTTTACCTCCCGACGCTCTTCGCCGGAAGCGGCCGTTATCCCACGCTGGTCACGGAAGCGGTCACTCTTTCCGCGGGCGGTGACTACCGCCTGATTGGCCTGTTTGCATTGCTGCAAATGGTGCTGCCGCTGGTGGCGTTCATTCTCGCATTCCTGGCCCCTGGATGGCTGTTTCGCCGCCGACACGGAATGCAGGTCACACGATGAACTCTGCCGCCTTACAACTGCATAACGTCACGCTGCGGCTTGGCGGTCGGGTCTTGATTGGCCCAATCACTTTGAGCGTCGGCCAGGGTGAAGTCGTGACGTTGATGGGCGAAAGCGGATGCGGCAAATCCAGCCTGTTAGCTTGCCTGTGCGGCACATTGCCACGGGCGTTCACGGCGTCGGGAACCATCTCGAATGCCGGTGTGGACATTACCGCTCTGCCGCCCGAGTCCCGTCGCCTCGGCATCTTGTTCCAGGACGATTTGCTCTTCCCGCACATGTCGGTCGGACAGAACCTCGCCTTCGCCCTCTCACCGGCAATTTCCTCTCGCCAGAGACGACGGGAACGCATCGAGCAAGCGCTCACCGAAGCGGGATTGGCTGGTTTTGCCGATCGCGATCCGGCCACACTGTCCGGCGGACAACGGGCGCGTGTCGCGTTGCTCCGTGTGCTTCTCTCCGAACCACGCGCGTTACTGTTGGATGAACCGTTTTCAAAGCTCGACCTGGCAACGCGCCAGCGCTTCCGCGAATTCGTTTTCGATCATTTGCGCACCCGAAACTTGCCGACGCTGCTGGTTACGCACGACCAAGCCGATGCCGCCGCCGCCCGAGGACGAGTGATTCAGCTTCAGAGCGGAGCGGCCGGAAACTAGAGTCTTTCTCGAAACAGGATTTCCGGACAGCGTAAGGAAGCGTGCAGCGCTTCTAGCAAACCAGGTTTGCGCTGCCCGCCCGGAAATGTCTTTTGCGAGACACTGCAGAGCATCCCATTCACGATCGCGGCGCGTTTTCTTACTTGGGACCATCGGGCGCCGGAAAGAGCACGCTGCTCAGATCTCAACCGTTTGATCGACCTTGCGGCAAACTTGCGTGTTACCGGACAGGTTTGGTTTCGCGGACGATCAATATTCGACTCGAGCGTTGATGTGGATGCGTTGCGGGCCCGCATCGGGATGCTCTTTCAACAGCCTGTGATCTTCCCCAAGAGCATTCTGGCCAATGTCATTTTCGGCACGCGTCACCTTGGAAAAGTGCCGCGCAAACTCTGGCTTGAGATAGCCGAGCGATCCTTGCGCGAAGCCGCGTTATGGGACGAGGTGAAAGACCGGCTCAACGAATCGGCGCTGCGGCTTTCCGTCGGCCAGCAACAACGCCTTTGCCTGGCGCGGACCCTGGCGGTCGATCCCGAAGTCATTCTCATGGATGAACCGACGAGCGCCCTGAGAAGCAGGCCGCGATCTCGAATCCAACTGGCCGACGCCCGGTGGGGGAATTTATTTCAGGCCCGTAACCAAAGGTTGCGTCCACGCTGTCTCGAGTTCTCCTTTGCTATACGGATTCGCCTTTGGTTTCGATGAAATCACTTTCGCGCGGACGTAAATCTCGTCGCCTTTGAGTTGGTAACTTGGCGAGGGTCCTTTTACTTCAGAGAAAACCTCGCCGACGCTTGAGCTGTACCGGTGCGTTACGCGCAATGGCTCGCCGCCGGCCGTGCGGATTGGCTCGTTCGTGCGGTCGAATCCGCGCCGCGTGCCAATGAATTGTGTTCTGTACGTCACGCCGCGCTCGGCCGCAATCGATAGAGATAGTTTGGATTTTTCCCGGCGCGCTTCGTGCAGGCGGACACCGGTCGAGGCATAGAACTCGCCGGCCTCCATCGCATGAATGATGTGTTCCGGGGTGAGATGCGCAGCTCGCACCATGACCCAGCCGCGGCCCGTGTTACTATTGGTCGGTGCGCGCACGTGATAGTTGTGCGAATCATCGACGGCCAGGCCGAAGACCGGTTCCATGTTCAACACGGCCAGCCGCCACGCCAGGATAATGTCCCAAACGCGTTCGGCGCTGGCATGCGTGGCATCCCCTTCGTTGTGGACCGCTGGATGACCATTATAGACTTCAAAAAAACGTTCGCCCTCGACGCGCATCAATTCTTCGGCCGTGATGGCCCATCCGAAGTTGGGATGATTCAAATGAGGAAACATCGGCTGGCCCGTTTTCTTTCGCTGAAACAGCACCGCGTTGACATTGTTCTGCATCACCTCGAGCACACTGTTTCCGCCCTGCGGCGGCACATAATCACGCAGATTCGTGGCATTGATGTGAATGGGGGCAACCTTGTACTTGTCAGTAATCTCTTCGCTTTTGATCAGTAAGAAATGCTCATGTTGCTCGAATAAAACGCGGAACTCGTCCAAAGGTTTTAACCGCACGAAATTAGTGCCGTCCCTTTCGTGTTGTTGAACCCAGGTTCGGCCGAACCGCTTGAGATACTCGTCAAACGCTTTCTGCCCGCCGCGGTTGTTCGTCACGGCAATCCATTTCTCGCCTTCCAGTAGAATGTTGTGATCGGAAAGAGCGAGAAAATGGTAGCCGTTTCGCTTGTACCACTCGACGATCATTTCCGGATAATCATCGCCGTCGCTCCAAAGAGAATGTGTATGAAGGTTTCCCTTCCACCATCTGAGTTCCGATTGCTGAGGAGCAGCTAAAAGAAGAAACGGAGAGGCAAAAAAGCAAATGGAGATGAAGAGGGAATTCGCAACAGTTCTCATGGATCGCTGGCTGAAGTTAAGTAGGACAACCCCTCTCGGCAAGCTGCGATTCTGGCGGCGATGACAGTTCGCAACCGGTCTTAATTGGATGGCAGTGGCGCGCTGCGCTGTCCGAGCGAAGGGCACACCGAGAATTGTTCCGCTCCAACGTTTGGCGAAAAAAAGGACAGCGCAGCGCGCCGTCCCTACCTGCCGGTTGCTGCCAGTTTCAATTGCTGCTGGCGTCCGCTCGCGCCGGATGCATCTGGACGTTAGCGCACGGGAAACGCATTCGCGCTTTTAGTTTGCTGGACCGGTTTGAGGTTCAAATTGTTTGCACGAAGAAGGTGAAGGGCTAGACTGAAGGCCGTGATTCGCAACATCATCTTTGATTGGTCGGGGACGCTGGTAGATGACTTGCCGGCGGTGTGGCAGGCGACCAATCATGTGTTTCGTCAGGCTGGATTGGAGGAGTGGACGCTGGATCGTTTCCGCGCCGAGTTCAGCCTTCCGTTCCGCGGCTTTTATGATCGACACACGCCACATGTGCCGATGGCGCAGCTGGAAGATTGGTTTCATGGGCATTTCAAAGAGGTGCAAGACGTCATGCAGGAGCTGCCTCATGCGCGGGTGTTTCTCGAATACTGCCGAGAACGGGGTGTTCGCATGTTTTTGCTGAGCACGGTTCACCGGGATCACTTCGCCAAACAATCTGCCGAGACGGAATTTCTTCAGTACTTGGAACGCGCTTATGTCGAAGTGCTGGATAAACGGCTCAAGATACTCGAACTACTGGCCGAAAACGCGCTCGATCCGGGAGAAACATTGTTTATCGGCGATATGCAACATGACATCGAGACAGCCAAACATGGCGGAATCTTCTCCTGCGCGGTGCTGACTGGTTACACGGGCCTCGACCAACTGCGCGCAAGCCGGCCGGATCTAATCGTCGAGCACCTCGGTGAATTGCAGCGGTTGCTTGACCGGAACGGATGGGAAATTGCGCACCCCGCATTGGATTCAGCCAACGCCAAATTGTTTCCGACCGCCACGGTCGGCGCGCTAATTTTTGACTCAGCCGGCAACGTATTAATGATCCGCACTCAGAAGTGGTCGAATCTCTGGGGAATTCCGGGAGGCAAAATCAAGTGCGGAGAGAATTCCATCGATGCCTTGCGACGCGAGATCAAGGAAGAGACCGATTTGGACATTACCGATATTCGATTTGTTCTGGTGCAGGATTGCATTCATTCGCCGGAGTTCTACCGTGACGCGCATTTTGTGTTGCTGAATTATACCTGTCACTGCGCTGATGGAACAAATGTGAGATTGAATGATGAAGCACAGGAGTTCCGCTGGGTGACCGTTAATCAAGCCATGGGCATGGCGCTAAATCAGCCGACGCGTACGCTGCTTTGCGCGGTAACGGACGGACGCAGCAAGTAGTCTCTGAAAGACACAAAATAACGCCCGCTGCTTAGCGGGCGCATATGATTGATTGGGTCTGTAGCAGAATTTGCGGGGTAAAACGGAGAAAAGAGTCGCTAGACTTCGACCGCAGAGCGGCGGGAGCTAAGGCTCAAAAGCCCGCCGCTCTGCTGGTTTTAATTCGCTTCGGGGCGTTGCTGACCTTCCCAGATCGGGAGCAAAAAAAGAAAGTGGTTGGTCATTGTTAACCGATTGACAAGAATCGGGCATGAAAAACAATAACAATAAACCAGCCACTCAGTTGGAAGTTAAGACGATTCGGAACCCAATGCAACGCTTCGTAGGATTTGTTTATCAGAGCGTCGGGCTGGACGGATCGGGAAGCACAGTGCGAGTGAAGGTTAAGCTCGAGCCTCACCGGGGGATGGCAGGCAAATGCGGCAGGTGCCTCAAGCCGAGGCCTGGCTACGATCAACTGCCGGCGGCTGTTGTGGGTCGGGCGCCGACGCACCCGAGCGACGCTGCGCCGGGGTTTGGCCACGCTGGGACCGGCCGTGGTGAGCGGACAGCGTTTTGTGTGTAGCGACATGCGGCGTGGCAACCGCGTGCGGAGCCAAGCCAAACAGAGACATTGGGGGCTGTTGCGCGCCAATCTGGCCACGGGCCGGGCATGGATGCTCAAAGAGACCTTCCGGGATTTCTGGCGTTACCGTTCGCTGAGTTGGGCTCGGGCGTTTCTGTCGGTGTGGACGGAGCGAGCGTTGCGCAGCCGGATGGAGCCGATGAAGAAGGTGGCGCGCATG